>JGI20151J14362_10001868_pt1 | contig 15079 bp, 6 predicted proteins | sample COG_01_FD_14362 | JGI IMG/M metagenome (IMG submission 14362)
TGATGTTCGGCGGATAGCGGTGCTTTTTGGGTAGGGGCTTAGGGTAGGGTTTAGGTTTACGGAGATCCGCCAACTGTTTGGCCATAGGAGAAACTTTTGGGCTTAGGGTAGGGTTTAGGTTTACGGAGATCCGCCAACTGTTTGGCCAAGGAGAAACTTTTGGGGACGAGCCCTCACGTTAGAATAATTGTAGAACTACGATTGTTAAAGAATAGTCTATCAGTGTCCCTCACTCGCGAGCAGCTCGAGAAGCGCGCGCACGATTGGCGTCGACGCGAGGTGAGCGCTCGGGTGGTTGATGCGGTCGAGGAGGAGCTGATCCACCCGCTGTCTCAGTTCCTTCACGAGCACGCCTATGCGCGCGGGTGCCTGGAACGTCGCCCAGCCGTCAACCTTCACCAAACCCTCGTCGTGCAGCACACGCACGTCCCCGCCGAACAGGAGCAGCGCGTACGACCCCACCATCGTGTTGTCCCGGATGTAAACCTTGGCCGTCTCCACCCGCTCGCTGTACACGATCCAACGCGATTCGTACTTGCCGCAGTGAAAGTTTACCGACGTCGGGTGCAAAAACACTCGACCGAGGTCCTTCGAGAAGTACCTCAGGTCCTTCGAGTTGTGTAGCTTCTCCACCGCGCCGCCCTGGGTCTGGGTGTACTTCGTCTCCGGATGCTTAACCCTGACGACGTGGGGGTAGAAACCGGCCACGAGCGCCGCCTTGACCACTCGGACGACGTCCGCGTTGCAGTCCGCCTCCGTGCCGCCGGACCCGCCCCGCCGCATGTTGGCGATGTATTCCCTCCGCACGAACCCAAGGTCGGCGAGGATCGCCGCGTAGTCCGCGCGACCCGCCTGCACAGCCTCGAGCGCCTGCTGGCTGAGAAAATACTCGTCGCAGTATCTTCGCTCGGCGGCTTTCCCGGACGACTTGGCCTTTGACCAGCCGTTGTAGGCGGCGACCATGGTGAGATGGTCGCTCTTGTTGGAGTTGAGCGCGCGCTTAGCCTTGTCCGCGGCGTCCCTGTTGTCCTTCGGGGAGTAAAACAGCGGCCGGCCGCTCATGGCACCCGCGATGGTGAGTATCGGGTCGAGGCATCCGAGCAGCGCGCCGAACAGGAGCATCTTGCCGATGCGCGCGTCCACCGGCATCTGCGCGAGGTGCCGCCCCAACGGCGTGAGCCGCTCGTCAATGTCAAACGCGCGAAGGTCCTTGAGCTCGGCGAGTGCGCTGTCCACCGACACGACGTCGGGAGGGGTCAGCGCCGCGGCCAGGGTGCTCGCCACGGGCTCGTCGGGGGCCATGGCCTTGATCGACAGGCAGAGCTTCTGCAGCGGAGTCCGGAGCATCTCCGGCGGCTGCTGCGGCGACGCGTTGGCAAACTGCGCGCGGGAGAACATGGCGAACCTGGCGCCGGGCGCGGTACGACCCGACCGACCGCGGCGCTGCTTCGCGGCAGCCTGCGAGACCCACGTGTCGGCGAGCACGGACAGGCCGCGGTGCGAGTCCCAGCACATCTCCTTCGCGCGCCCGGTGTCGACCACGTAACGGACGTCGTCAATCGTCACGGAGGTTTCGGCGATGTTCGTGGCGACGACGATCTTCCGCACACCCTTCGGAGGGCGCTCGAAGATCTTACGCTGGTCCTTGCTGGAGAGCGAGCCGTACAGGGGCAGGATTCGGAGCTCGCCCACGTCCGCCGGGTCGAGGAGCCTGGACTGCTCCAGCTTTCGAATCAGCTTTGTGATTTCAAACTGACCGGGCATGAACACGAGCACCGCGCCGAGCCCGAGATCCTTCGGCGCCTTGCCCGCGACGGGCGGCGGAACGAACGCGGCGGGCCCTTCCTCGCACTCCACGCGGATGATGTGCGCGATGAGCTGCTCGATGGCGTCGTAGTTGATCACGGTCTGATCCACGTTTTGAATGGACCGCTGCGTCTGCGCCGAGTAATCCACGGCGAGCAACCTGGACGCCTCGGCGAGCGCGTCGTTGCGCACCCGGTCCTCCTCGGACGGACCGAACGATGCGACGGGGCCCAGTTCGGGCAACTCCGGCGGTAGCTTCGTGGTGGGCGGTTTCACCTCGTAGGTGCTGTTCTCGTCGGCGAGGTCCCAGTCCTCGGGGACGTCGTCGCCGCCGTCCTCCTCTCCTTCTTCATCTTCTTCGTCGTCCTCGTCGGCGTCCTCGAGCCCGAGCGCGACCCTCTCGCGCCGCCGCTGCTTCGCCTTCTCCGCGAGCGCCGCCTGCGCGGCGACGTCTACCCGCTTTACGCGCTTAGCCTGGTCCTCCTTACGCTTGGCGTAGGGTCCTCCCCGTCCGACGGCGTGTCCGGTCATCTCGAAGACGTCCTCCAAAAAATATTCGCGAACGGGGTGCGTGAACCCGGGGATGTGAACCTGCGTCGTGGGCACCCCGGCGACGCGTGATGCGGCGCCGGGATGCTTAAAGTACCGGTCGAAAAGATCCGCGTCCGCGGTGGCGGACATGAGCACGACCTTGAGCTTCGGGTTCTTGGCGAGTACCTTACGGAGGAGCAGCAGGAGTAAATCCGAGTCGACGGATCGCTCGTGGACCTCGTCGAGCACCACGTGCGTCGTGTGTTTGAGCGTCGGGTCCGAGAGCAGCCGCCTGAGCAAAACTCCCGTGGTGCAGAACAGCAACCTGGTCCGTTGGCTCTGCTTGGACTCGAGCCGGACGGAGTAGCCGACGACGTCGCCGCAACGCTCGCAGCGCTCAGCGGCGACGCGCTCGGCGAGGCCGATGGCGGAGATTCGCCTCGGCTGCGTGACGATGATGTTCGTGGCGCCGCCCGCGCCCTTTGAGATTTCGTGCTCCAAGATGAACTGGGGCACCTGCGTGGACTTACCGCACCCGGTCTCGCCGCTGAGGACCACCACGGACGCCCCGGCCACGGCGCGCGTCACCTCCTCCCTCGAGTTACTCGCGGGCAGGTTCGACCGCTGCGTCATCATCGAGAACGCGTCACCCTTCTTACCGGTCCTGAACGCGTCCATGTACGCGGTCAGCGCGTCCGACAGGCGCTTATTCTCCGACACGATCTCCGCGGGAGACATGGACGGTCGCTCGCGACGCGTGGGCTTGTCGCTGGAGGGCCGATTGGGCGCCTTGCGCTCCGGGGCGGACGCGGCGGCGGGTTTGGCGGTGGTTCCCCGCGGCGCGGGAATCGCTTTGGTCTGAGGGTCGGTTTTCGTCCCGCCGACGGGAGCTCGTTCGCTCTCGCCACCCACGATCATCCCGCCCGCAGCCTCGAGCAGCGTGTAGATGCACGGCGTACCCACGTTCTCGGCTGCGAGTTCCGCGAGCTTGGACGTCGCGGCACGGAAGCTATCTCTCATGGCGCCCCTCGCGTGGAACGCCACGGCGGGCGGCTCAGCCGACGGGTACCCGCATCCTTCAAATCTGTACACCTCGAGAGTGGCGCGGATCCCGGACTCTGTCTCCACGTCCACCGCGACGCCCGCGCCGTCGCACAGCGTCCGCACCTTATCCTCGCCGACGATCGCCTCGATCGCCGTGAGTTCCTCGAGCCAATCCTCGGCGTCGGCATCCGACCCACACCCCGCGGGCCATCCCGAAATTTCGGCAGAATCCGCGAGGAGAGAACCGAAAAGACTCGCCAGCGCGCCCTCCCTGTTCCCCGCATGTTCCTTCGCGGCAGCCTCGCACGCCGCGCGCGAGTACCCGCGCTCCCACAACCATGCCGCGTCGCCATCCTCGGGGCGCGCGTCCTCGTCCCGCGATGAAGACGCCCCCGCCGATGGAACCGTTAAATCACCGGCGCTCTTCTTATTCTTGTTGAGCAGGACCACGCCGCCGTCGTTGACGGACTGCGGCGCGTACGTCGCGGGTAACCGAGACTCGGGCACGTGCACGCACAGCCACGATATGGCCGGGTCTATGTTGGCGATGTCGCTCGATTTCGTCGCCCTGGACGCGGCCAGCGCGTCGTCCCTGTGGAAGCCCAGTCGAGTGAGTTTGTNGCAGAGAGCGTTGACTTCGTCTTCGTCGTCGGTGTTGTCCTCGNCGAGGTCCACGTCGTCGTCGTCTTCGTCCGAGTCTGACACCCACGTCTCCCGCAGGATGGATTCCACCAGCACCCTCTTGTCCTCGCTCATCGTGAGCACCTGGGCGGCCTCGGCCTTGCCCCTGGCCTTGGCCCGCGCTATCCTCTCCTCCTCCCTCGCGGCTCTGGCCTTTTGGTGTTCCAGCCGTCTCTTCTCAGCCTCCTCCGCATCGGCGAAGGTGTTCTTATACTCGCCGGGTAACAGGCGCTGTAAGGGCAGGTTCTGCGCCACCGCCGCGAGGGCCACGACGCTAACCCTGTGCTCAGCCTCCTGCTTCGTGGCGCAATTTTCCTTCCACCAGAACACCCTGTCCTTCTCGGTCTTGCCCTGCTTGTCGCGCAGCACCAGCTTGCACGTCCAGCCCCCGTCGACTTCGTGGGACTTGAACAGCGGCGCCTTGAGGTCTTTTCTTCTGGTCTGGACGAACTCGCGGAGGATGGTGGACGGGAGTTTGCAGCTCATGCGTTGCATCGGGGCCTTCTCGCCCTTCTCCACAGCCTCCCTCGCCTTGTCCTCCTTGGCCTTGGCCGCCTGCTGCTGGATGAGCGCAGCCTTGGCGGAGATCTTCTGGCCACCGCCGCCGTCCCCGTCCCCGCCGCCCACGGTGGTGGCCTGCTCCGCGACGACATCCGCGTGCTGCTTCTGTATGTGCTGCTTCAGCCGGTCCTGCTGTTTGAATATCCTGTCGCAGTGCGGGCACGGGAGCTCCTTGTTGTCCTTGAGCGCCGCGAAGTTGGGATCGGCCTTGGTGCTGCAAGCGCCCGTCGAGAAGATGCCCTTCTTCGCCTTGGCCAGCGCCTTCTTGGCGGAGTTGGTGGGCATGGCGACGCCCTTCGTGCAACACCTACTCCCCACCCACCCTACTCCCGTCCCGGCCGCCGCGTGTGATCCGCACGACGCGAGAGGTGAGGTCGCGTGCGCCTCGCTGTGAGGCCTCGAGTCCACCATCAGGGTTATTTCGTGCCGACTTCGGCAGGTCCAAGTTTTTGTTAATAATAACCGTAGCCTCAACGTCGAGGGCACGACCCCGACGAGCGCGATGGCCTCCGAACCGCTGCTGTCGGGTTACTCCAGCGATACCATCGGTTCATTCGAGCGATGGGTTCGCCGCATGTGGGGTCTCCCCACGGGTCAAGGCTTGTGGGCGGAGCACCCTTCCGTGGTTAGGCGAGGATTGTTTGGCAATGTATTCGGCCGACGGGCGCCGGGTTTCGTCAAGCGCGGCGTGATGCACGAGACAGCCAGTTGGGAGGAGGCCGATCGCGAGACTGGAAGTAGCCTGGAGTGTGGCCCAGGTCATAAGTTGGGCGGAGGACACAGAGAATACGAGAAGCGCCGGGGCTACGACCTCAAGCTTCACAGGTTCGATATGAAGCAGCAGCTGAAGTTGCAAGCGCCCGAGGGACGCGATGACGCCTTGAGGAGCGTGAGCCTGGGTGAGGACCTGTGGCACATCCTGACCGTCGACATGAGTCTGCCGCGACTGCTGATGCTGGAGATCTACGCCGAGTTCTTCTTCATCCTGATGGGAGCCGTGCTGCTCACCCTCGTCGCCGCCGCGGAAGGGGCGAGCCTCGACTCCACACTCTTCGGAGAGAAGCTGCTCCTCTCCTTCACCACGGTTCGCATCTCCACGGACTCCGTGTACGGCTGGGAGGAGAAAACACCGAGTACCAAGCCCGAGATCGTCATCCTCGCGCTTCTCGGATGGTTCCACTGGCTTTTACTCTCCATCGCCGGCGCCATCATCGTGACGAGGGCGTTGAAGCCGCTGCAGCAGGTGGCGTTTGCGCCGGATGCAATAATGAACGACGAGGAGATCTCCGTCCGTCTCATCACGCTGCGACCTTCCGTGCTGCTGTACGATGTGCAGATTCACATGAAGCTGATCGCTGCGTATAAAGACCCGGAAACTGGGAACTTTGTCGGCGCGCTCAGGCCCCTGGAGATCGCGCACACGAAGGGACACTACGGTCTCTTCAAACATTTCCCGATGACCGCCCGGCACGTCAACTCTCCCACTTCGCCGCTGAGAGATACCACCGTCGACCACATCATGCTCTTGGAGGTGACCGTGACGGCGACGGACAGTAACGGTAACCCAGTATTCGCCGGCGCCAACTACCATCCCCCAAACTCGCACATCGTCAAGTCGTCGTGTCACCAAGGTGCGTATGGCGAGCGCCTGTATCCTCGGCTGCTGCGAGGAAAGTGGCGAGACCAGATGCGGCCCTTCAAGGAAGCCAACACCGGCGCGCCGTTCAAAGCCACGGACCTCCCACTTTACGTATACAACATGGACAATTTCCACGTCATCGAGCACGATAAGAATGTCGCCGACGATTCCGCGGTGTGAAGTTAGTTGGTACTTGTGTTGTAACTCATCAGTTTAGTATTGTACTACACGCGGGCAAAAGGCCCGTCTACGTCGGTTTGTATCCAATCATCAGGCGGGCACGGTCCTCCGTCCCCGGTACGCCGTGCACGCGTGCATGTCCGAAAGAAGACCCAGCACCGTACCCACGTCCCTCGACACGATGTCCTTATCGCTCCACAGGTGCATTGGCGACATCGCGGGCTGGTTTCGAAGCGCCTCCATCGCCTTACCGACGTTGTGCAGGCGGGCGGCGCCCGCTCTCGGCTGCCACGTCACCCCCGTCAGCTCCTTCCGCTCCAGCAGACGCACGAGCTCGCACAGCAGCGTCCCGTCGCTGCACGCCGCCGCCAGCTCCGCGGCGGGCCTCGACTTGTGTCTGGTGAACTCAGCCTCGAACTCGGAGGTTCGGTCGGTCGTCGCGCCATCCGCGCGGCGCAGAGAGACGCCGAGCCCGTCGATCCATCGCGCCAGTCTCACCGCCTCTCGGTCATCCGCAGTCCAACCGTTGCCATCCTTCTCTTCGTGGTCGGACGGGGGCGATGACCGCCTCAGGTAGTTCGCCGAGCCCGGTCGCGCACGATCCGGCGTGACGGAGCGCGGCGGGGTCTGCTCGAACGAGACGCGCTCGCCCTTACGCCGCCCGTGACGCTCCTGAAACTTTCGCATCCGCTCCGCCGTCGGGGACTTCGTCGACGCCCCCGAACGGGGTTGCGGGGTTTCGTCAAAGAAATGTGCCTGGCGGAGGGGCGGCGCGGTCGCCGGTGGTGGCGCGGCGGTCGGCGGCCGGTACACGCTCGCGATGGGGGAACGGTGGGACGTCGCGGCGCGGCGCGGCGGCGAGGGCGGCTCCTGCGACGCCGTGTACCACCTCCTCCCCGGCGCCGGTTCCTCACCCTCGCGCCGCTTGCCCGCGCTGGACGCGCGCGCCGCCGTCGCGGAGGTGAACCCCGCGTTCACCGCGGTCTTGTTCGCGGCGAGGATCCTTCGTTTGGTCGCCGCAGCCTTCTCGGCGACGGATTTTCTGGGCGTGCTCGGCCGCTCGGGTCGTCGCGCGTCGTTGTTGTAGTGCTCCGCGACTGACTCCGCCGCCGCCGCAGCGGACTCTGCCGCCAGGTTCCTCTCAACCTCCGGGACGCTCACCCTGCGCCGCGGGAAGCTCGAAGCCTCCCATGTGTTATCCCTGGGAACCTCGCCGATGCGCGTGGGTTTGAACGGGACGGTCGGGTGCAATCCGCCGGCGCCCGGCCGGTCCATGTCCTCCGCGAGCTTCTCCTGCCACCCGGATAAAGCCTCCGCGGCGGCTGCTCTGACCGCGGCTTCCGCCTTTTCCTCGGCAGACTTGGCCATGATGCTCGCGCCGAGGCGCACGGGTCGTTCGGGACGAGGCGGGGTCTTCGTGGGGTCGGCGTCGTCGTCGTCGTCCACCGGCGCGGGCTTCGGGTGGTATCCCCACCCGTTGCTCGGCTCCTCCTCGGGATCCTCAAAGTCGTCCCGCGAGACTTCGCCGTTCTCGAGGTGCCCGAACCGTTCCAGAACCCTGTGCGGGGAGGCGTCCGGCGGTGGCGGGGGAGGCAACGGCGGCGCGGGGCGTCCCATGCCAATCTCGGGCATGTACGGCGTCTCGGGGTCCCAGTACTGCTGCGACGTTCGCGGCGGATGCCCGTCGTAAAAGACCCTCACGTCCTCGAGCAAACCGAGCACCACTCCGGGCACGCCCGCGGCGACGTCGTCGTGGTTGAACAGGAACCTCTTGGACATGAACCTGTGCCTCGCGAGCCGTTCACACGCCCTGCGCACGTTCGCGATCTTGGTCCCGTGACTCTTCGGCGGGCGGAACACGCCGATGACCGGCACGCCCTCAATCGCGGCGACCAAATCGCAGAGCAGTATCCCGGTGGACATCTCCGGGCACAGCGCGGCGAACGCGCACCGGAGCCGCTCGGCGTCCAGGAGTTTCATCTCGTGGAGCCATCGGGTGATGCTCGACTCCAGCCGCTCGATGGAGGCGTCGGAGTACGCGAGGGCTTCGTACCCGTTGAGCGCGCGGCCGCGTTCGTCCGTCTTGTTGAACCCCTTCGACGCGGTTCCGTTTTTTGGAAACTTCTGGACGCTCTTTGGCGCGCCCACGGCTGGCACGGGGACGAACTGGTACTTGCTCGACGTGCGCGTCGGGTCCGACCCGAGCTTCGCGTCGTGCGCGGGTGATCCTTTGACCACGCCGACGACCGGTGACCCGCCCGTGACGGCGACTTCGTCCCCGCGGGGCGACGAATCTCGGTCATCGGTTCCTTCCACCGCGGCGGACTCGAACCTAAGCCTCTGCACCGAGGGTGGATCCGCGGGGTTACGGGCCTTCCAGTCCGCGGGCGCGGCGCCCCTCGAGTAGCTCCGCTGCTCCGGGATCGCGTGTTTCACGTACCAGAGCAGGCCGAAGATGTTCTCGCGCATGCCCTTGAGCATGCCCTCGGTGGACCAGGTGAGGTTCGGGGGTATGGGCCCGGGCATCGTGCGCAGGGGAACGAGAGCGCGCTCCACGTTCGCGCGCGCCACCGCGAGCGTCCGCGGGCACCGATCGCGTCGGCCCAGCGGCGGCGCACCCACGAGGACGGTCATGAGATCCGAGAGTAACACTCCGTTGCGCAGCGGGTTGTTCAGTAAATCCGCGGCTTCCTCCCGCGCCAACACGCCGAGCCGGAGGGACCGGAGCCACTCCCGCACCTCGTCGTCGCGCTGCCTGGCGGGAGGCATCGGAGGCGGAGGTCCCTCGCGGTACTCGAAAACCACCGGCACGTTCCCAGCCTTGGCTGCGGCCCTCGCGGCCTTCTCCGCGAGGGTGTCCACTTTCGTCCGCCGGCGAATCGGGGATTTCGCAGGCCTCGCGCGGTTTGGGGACTTGAAGTGTCGAGCAGACGCCGGGCCGCCCGCCGCCGCCCGCGGCGAGTACGCGCGGTAGTCCGGCGCGGGCGGGTCCTCACCGGGCCGCGGGGCGGCGCGCGCGGGGCGGGGCGAGACGCTCCTTGCGCGCGTCGAGTGTGGGGAATTGTTAGAGTGGATCCCGTGCGGCGATCCCATCATCGGCGCGGGTGACTTGTCGCGGAACCGAGGCGCCGACGTGGCGCGCCTCCTCGCGTCGCCGCCCTCGTTCGGCGACACGTACCCCGAGTTGGTGAAGGCCGGGCGCTTCTTGAGGTCATCCTCGCTCCGACGCGGGTGCTTGAGCCTCGACTTGTCCACGTTCGGTGACCGGTCGCCCATAGGCGACCGCCGCGCCGTTCGACTGAGCGGGCGCGCGGGACCATTCGAGAAGGAAAAGCCGCGCCTAGTCGCCGATACCCTCTGCGCCGCGTCCGCGAGCGGTGACGGGACGCCGCGGTCCTTGAGGGTGGTCCCCGGCCGTGCCCTGCGCCAGTCGTGGCCGCTGACGTCGGTGTCGAAGCTGAGCTCCGCGGCGGGCGCGGACGATCTGCTCTTCGTCGATCTGCTCTTCGTCCCCGTCTTTGTCCCCGAGCGGAGCGAACCGCCATCCGCCGTCGGGCTCTTGTTCCCCGCCAACCGCGTGTCGACCCTTCGCGAAACCACGCACCGCTCGCGCCTCGCCGGGAACCCTTTATACGCGAGCTTGATGTCGTGAAGGAGCCCCCACACCACCTCGGCGTCGCCCTTGGCGATCTCGGCGGCGGACCACAGGTACCTGGCGTTGGTCACGCCGCCCCGCCGCAGCGCCGCGAGCGCCTTGTTTATGTTGTGCATGCACTCCTCCTTGACCTTCGGCCGTTGGATCATCCCCCCCATGAACGCACCCTCCAGCAGGCACACCAGATCGCCCAATAAGATACCCTTGGCCGCCTCTGCCTGCACGTGCGCCGCCTTTGGCAGCCGCGTGATTTCGCACCCGCCGTGCTTACCCTCCACCACCTCGGCGCCCGTGACGTCCAAACCGAGGGACACGAGCCACACCACGAGGCTCTGCTGGTTTGGGTTGAGGTCCACGATGGACATCTTGCCGCTCCAAGCCTGCGCCGCCTCGCCGGAAGTCGGATAACCCGCGGCGTACGCAGCCACCGGGGAGCCGCCGTGACCCTCAAACGCATAGCCGTAAGCGTTTCTCTCCAGCGCACCATTGTTTTTGGTTTCAGGCGGCGCCGTCTCCGTCTCCACGTCCGCGTCCGCGACGTTTATCTTCTCCGCCGCGCTCCTCGCAGCCTCCCTGACGGCGTCCTCGTCGCGCGGATGGGACCTATCCGCGGTGTCCGGGTAGGACCTATCCGCGGCGTGTTGTCCCACCCTAGGCTGTTGTCCCACCCTAGGCTGTTGTCCCTTGGGCGTGTCCGCGGCCCACTCGCTCAGCGACCCCTCCGGCGACCCCGTCGTTCCCTGCCTAAAAGACCGTGGTGGCGACGCCGGGAACTCGGGGCGCGTCTTGGACGGCGATAGGTTCGAGTTCCGCGCGAACCTGGAGAGGACGTTGGACGCCGGATGCGGGCCGCTCGCCACGGGGCTCGCGGGTATGGATCGGGAGAGAGCCTCGAGGGCGCGGGTGCCCTTCGCGCTGGGCGCCGGCGAGGGTTCGTGAGGGACCCCACGGGATTCGCCCCCGAGGGCGTCGCGCATGAAGTGAAGGACGCGCACCGTGGCGGGCAGGTCGCCCCTCGCGATCCTCGCCGCCGTCGCGCTCACCGCGACGAGCATCTCGGTCCTGTCCACGCGTCGCCTCGGTGTCCTCCGGGTGAAGTCGCAGTGCTAGCGGTGCCCCGGTCCTTGTTGCCACCCAGGGGAAGGTCCGCGTGCTTGGCGAGCGCCTCCAGCGCGAGCTCGAGCCGTTCGGCGTCGGCGTATTCGTCCGAGACGCCCGTGCCGACGCGGTCTCCCGGCTGGGGGACGGACTGCGGTCCGAGCAGCATGGCCGCGAGCTCGCAGATCACCTCGCCGTCGCGCAGGTCCTCGGGCTTGCTCGCGAGCAAACATCTGCGACCGGGGAGGGTGTTGACCCAGTACACCAGCCGCTGAGCCTGGGATTGGGGAAAGACGCGGGGGCACTCGCGGGGGTCAGGCTCGGGGAGGAGGAGGCTCGACGCAATTTTCGGGCTGGTTAGATTAACATCGCGAGCGGGATCGGGCCCGGTTCGGCGCCCCCGGCTCGCGCGGGCGTGGACGCGCGATGATTCGAACGGTGCCGGTGGGTTCAGTCGGCGCGTGAGACATACCTCTTGCTCGAGGGCCTCCTTTGATTCGCCGCGTGTGTCTTGGCGCGACATGACGGCGTCACAGACCCGCCCTACAGCCGGCAGGTGGCGCCCGGCAGATTGTAATCAACACGTGCTCCAACGGGCTTTGGGGCGTCCACGCGGGCGGGTTTCGGGGCGCCTGCGCTAGGGTTCGGACGCACGCCACGCGCCACGCGTATGCAGGCCCGGCTCCACTCCACGAACCGGCACGCGCGAGCGTCAGTGCCGCTATGGGCGGGTCTTCGAGCCGGCGAGAGCCGATTTTCAACATCAAGAATTCGTTTTGGTTATGGGCACTGGCAGACTTTTGGAGCTTCACTTGTATAACAGGACAACGTGTATAACAGGACAAACGACGACGACGATAACACAAAGTACGCCTCCTACGCCGCCGCCGCGGGTTCGAACTTCCGCCCGTCCTCGCCGAAGATGTACCGAATGTACTTGTTCACCCAGTCCAGTTTCGCCGCTTCGCCGTCGGTTTTCCTGTCCTCAATCGCGCAGCTCGGCTTGCCGCTCTCGGGATCCTTGACGCACTGGGTGTAATCGGGCGCGACGAGGACCCCAGCGCCCGCGCCGCACTCCGCGATGCACGCGCCGAGCCTGCTGTGCTCGTACCCCTCGGTCTTTAAGATATCGTGCGCGACCATCTCGCCCATCTGCCACGCGAACTCGCCAGCCTTGGGATGCGGCTTGCCCCCAACCGCAATGCCGCAGCAGTCGCCCACGCAGTACACCCCATCCTTGCCCTCCACGCCGTTCGTCGCGATGTCCACCGGGACAAACCCGCGAGTGTTGCACGTTCTGGTAGCCTTCACGAAATCGGGCGCGCGCTGCGGGTAGACGGACCAGATCTTAGAGCAGGTCATCGAGTCACCGTCTGCGAATTTTGCGACGGCGCCGTCCTCGACGGACGCGATCGCCTTCTCGGGGATGAACCGCACGTTCTTCTCCTCGAACAGTCGCGTGAACACTGCCCTCGCGGGGTCCGGTAAAGGCCACGCGACTGGGGCGGTGACGACGATGTCCACCTTGTCCCTGACGCCCGCGCGGCGAAGGACGTCGTCCGCGATGAACGCAGCCTCAAACGGCGCCACGGGGCACTTGTAGGGAACCGCGCCGATGGCGACGAGGAGGGTCTGGGTTTCGCCCGCGCGGGCCTTGGCGACGATGTCATGAACGTCGGATCGCTGGCGTTCGATGCTGTCGTGCGAGTACATGTCGAGCGTGTCCGCCATGCCCGGGACGGAGGACGGATCGCCCACGACTCCGGGGGAGAGGACGAGGTGGTCGTACCCGAGGGCGGTGCCGTCGCCGAGGACGACCTTCTTGCCCTCCATGTCGAGCGACGCCACGTCGGTGTCCAGCAGCATGGACACGCCCGGGAACTGCGCCCCGCACTTGCTCAGATCCCACGTGGTCTTCTCGGTGTCAACCCGCCCGGCCCACGCGTACTGCCACGTTCCGCCGATCGTAAAATACGACTTGGCGTCAACGACGGTGACGTCGACGCCCGAGTCCTTCGCGTCCGCGAAGGCCTTGGCGCATCCGAGGCCGCCGAAGCCGGCGCCGATGATGATTATTTTTTTGGGCATAGCGTTGCAGAGAGGGAGGACGTCGGCGCAAGCCTGCGCTTGGAGTGTCTTTTGGTTTATTACTGTGTGCCCATTTTGTTGTGCCGGGGAGTCGTTGTTAACATTTATCGTGAACGAGTGACAAATAGACAGAGATCTTAATCATATTTGTAAAAGCATTCGAACTGAAAGCGCGTACGAGTACTCGTAATAGCCTCGCTGTGATTTTAACGACTCGCGTTTCGTCGTTCACAGCCTACCCACCGCTTTGTAGTGCGCCACGCTGCTGTTGCATATCTGCACGAACTTGTCGGCGTCCAGGGACGCGCCTCCCACGAGAAACCCGTCGATGTCGCTGTACTTGGCCAGGTCTTCGCAGTTGCCGTCGTTCACGGACCCTCCGTACTGGATCCGCGTCGCCTTGGACACCTCCTCCGACACGTTATCCACCAGCCACTGGCGAATTGCGGCGTGTACCTCCTGCGCCTGCTCCGGCGTCGCCACCTTACCCGTGCCTATCGCCCAGATGGGTTCGTACGCGATGACAACCTGGGAACCCCACGACGAGTGCTCCCTGTCGTCGATCTCGTCCGCCACCGCGCGGAGCTGCGCGAAGATGACCTCCAGCGTCTTCCCGCCTTCCCGCTCCTCCAGCGACTCGCCGACGCACACGATCACGTTGAGGCCGTGATACCTGGCGTGCGCCACCTTTTTGCCCACCGTGGAGTTATCCTCGCCCAGCAAAGTCCTGCGCTCCGAGTGGCCTATGATGACCCACGGGACGTCCAAATCCTCCAGCATCTCGGCGCTAACCTCGCCGGTGAACGCACCCGTGTCCGAATCGTAGTGATGAGTCGGGTCCTGGAGGGTGTATTCCACCCAGGCGTTCTGTGCCGCCACCTTGAACCTCTTCGCGTCCAGCGCCTCGACAGCCTGGTCGATGTACAAAAACGGTGGTGCCACGACGATATCCACGTTGTCCGCGATCTCACCCGCGTTCAGCCCCTTGCACAGCTCCGCTATACTCTCCCGATTTCCGTTGCACTTCCAATTTCCTCCCACGATAAATCGGCCGGTTCCCTCGTTCCTCACGACGAGCGACGTGCGTGCGAACGCGCGTGGGGTCTTCGAGGCGCATCGCGTGCGGAAACCCGCGTGAGACCCGCCGAGGCGGAACGCGGAATGTGTCAGGGAGGACGTCATCGCTCCAGACGGGGTGCGTGCGGGAGTGTTGCTTACTCCGTGACACACCGATCGTGCTATCCTGTCCTCGAGATGATGACACATCAGGGATCCTTGAGCAAATACAGTATAATTATGACGTTTCAATGGGTTTCAGTCAGAAATGGCGCATAAAACTCTAAATCCCACGAGCTATCGAACTGAGTACTGTAGTGCTGTTGGAATCAGTGAAAGAAAAGATGAGTTTGGATATTAAAAAGTATGACCACTCGCCAGTCGTTTAATATATACACGTCGCCGCTCGAGTTCCCGAGAACCTAAACAGCACTGATGGACTCCTGACCCGCTCGACGCGACGTGAGCAGACTCCGGGCCATCAACCCGAGTTTCACGAGGCAGCAGAACGAGACGAAAACACCTACGAAGGTGAAGCCGCCGAACATCGCGGGCATGTCATCCGACGTGACGTAATCAGACCCCTTGGCCTGACCTGGTGTACCCTCGCTGGACGGGTCGTTGGTGTAGTTCGGATCCCGTTCGAGGGCCTTGGAGAAGTCCTGCCACGACTCGCCGATCTGAGCCTCCCAAGAGGCGCCGAATCCGACGGATCCAGAGCCCTTCCAGATGTTCAGGAT
>JGI20151J14362_10001870_pt1 | contig 15069 bp, 13 predicted proteins | sample COG_01_FD_14362 | JGI IMG/M metagenome (IMG submission 14362)
AAGATAATTTTTTCATTAATAAAATTATTATCTTTAAATCTTATTTTTCTTAAAGACTGATCTCGAAGTGAAGTTATTAAGGCGTCACCATTCCATTCTTTAAATTCTTCACCTTTATAAATAACCATAGAACTTGCAGCTATTGAGGGAACCCAATATTTTATTGCTTTGGTAAATCCTGGCATCCATTTAGGACCAATTTTTGTTCCAGTATAATTTGTTCCACCCCATCCTAATATTTTCCAACCATAATTCTCGCCGTATTTAACTTCTCCAAACCAATCACCTCCTTTTGCTCCATGATTAGTTATATAAATTTTGTTATCAAAAGGAGATAAATCCATCCCCTGCGGATTTCTTACTCCAATTTGATAAATTTCTGGTAACCAATCTTTTTTATCTATGAATTTAGGATTATCTTTAGGAATTTTGCCATCTAAATGAATTCGAATAATACTCCCAGGATGTTTTTTGGGATCTTGAGCGATCATACCCTCTCCTCTTTCACCGGCAGTTATATAAATAAAATCATCTTTTATAACTAATCTTGAACCAAAGTGATAACCGGAATTTATAGGTGGTTCTGCTCTAAAAATATTTTGAAAATTTAATTTTAAATCATTAAATTCGGCTTTTGCAACAGATGTGCTGGTTTTTCCTTTTTTTCGATCTTCAGTATATGAAACAAAAACTTGGTCTTTATAATAAAGCACTTCAAGTAAACCGCCCTGCCCGTCTTCTAAAATATTTAAATTATGTTTAATTTTTTGAGTTTTTTTATTACTTAGATTTACTAATAATAGATTGCCTGACTTTTCTGTTATTAACACTCTATCATTATTTAAAAAAGTTAAGCTCCACGGGTTATCTAATCCATTAATTATTTGATCCAGTTTTGGTTCATTAGCAGATATGTTAAAGGCTTGGAAAAAAAATAATAAAGCAATAAGAATAATTTTTTTCATTTAACTAAAATAAACATTTTGTTTTTATTAGCAAAATTAATTGATTTTTTTTTGTCTAAAAAAATATTTTCTTTATGTTTTAAAACTATGCCTTTAAGACCAGCTACTTTACACTGTTTTAAAGTATTTAAACCAACAGTTGGAAGGTCAACTCTTAAATCTTGTTTTTTTTTTGGAAATTTAACTAAAACTCCGTTATTTATATTTTTTATCTTTTTAATCGTTTTTAGCATTTTTTGTGTTCCGCCTTTTTTTTCAAGCGTAACGTTATTGTTTCTACTAATTGCACCTTGAACATGGCTATATTGATTTGATCTCTTTAAGTGTTTTAAGGCATTCTTTATTTCTGATTGATCTTTTTTATCAGGTCTATGTTTAGAATAATTGCCTTTTGTTAGTGTGAGCTCAGGAGTATATGAAGCAGAACCTACAGTTTGAATTTTTTCTTTTTTTAAAATATTTATTATTTCTTTTAAAACAGCTGCATCTCCCAATTTAGCTTTTTTTATTATTCTTGGAATATAATATAAACCTTTAAAATCTAATTTAATTTTAGAAAAATTTGGCTTCTGGACCTTTCCTGCAAATAAAATTCTTTTACATTTATTTTTTTTTAATATTGAAATTATTTTACCTAATTGGCCAATTGAAACAGAAAAAGAATTTCTATCTCTTTTAAAAATTTTTCTTTTAGTAAGATCAATTATTAAATATTTTTTCTTTGTTTTTATTTTTTTATAAATATATTTTGGAAAATCAGTTTCACCAAAAATTAGCCCAATCATAATTTAATTCTGAGGTGTGCAAATTGGTCTTTTTTTATCTTTCTCTATAAAACGTATGACTTCAGAAACTAATTCGTTATCTTTATATTCTCCATTAATTTTACTTAGATTTTCATGTAGATTTTTTGATGAAAAAATTTCCTTATATGCTTTATCTAATCCCATAATTTTTTTATTATCATATTTTTTTCTTCTTAGGCCTATTAAATTTAGTCCCTGAAGATAATTTCTATTGCCTATTGATAAACCAAACGGAGTGACATCTTTTAAGACACCTGTCATACCCCCTATCATTGCCAATCTACCAATTCTAGTAAACTGTTGAACTGCAGAATTTCCTCCTATTACTACAGAATCTTCTATTGTAACATGACCTCCTAAAGGAACATTGTTAGCTATAATAACATTATCACCAATTATGCAATCATGAGCAATATGTGATGATATCATGAACAAACAGTTGTTTCCTATAATGGTTTTAGATCCACCACCTTCTGTACCGGGATTAATTGTAACATACTCTCTAATTATATTTTGCTCTCCTATTAATAAGCTATTTTCTTCATTGTTGAATTTAAGATCTTGCGGTTGTGTTCCAATGCTTGCAAATGGAAATATTTTTGTATTTTTTCCAATTATGGTATTTCCTTCTATATGAACATTTGAAATTAATTCAACACCTTCAGATAGTTCAACATTTGGTCCAATATTACAAAATGGACCAATATTTACTTTATTTGAAATTTTAGCTTTTTTATTAATAACGCTTGTATTGTGTATCATTATTTCCGATCAACAATGGTTGCTGACCATTCAGCATCTGCCATTCTTTTACCTTCTACTTTTGCTGTTCCTTTGTATTTCCAAACTCTTCCATGAGATCTAATTGCTTCAACATCCAGGTGTAGTTCACAATCTGGTAATACTGGATTTCTAAATCTAGCCTTATCTACTCCCATTAAATAAACTAATTTATTTGCGTATTCTTTGGGATCAATGCCGTGGGCAGTTAAGGCTGCTGCCGCTTGACCAAAAGCTTCTACAATTAAAACCCCAGGCATGACTGGTTGTCCAGGAAAATGTCCTTGTACGTAAAAACCATTTTTTTTAACATACATTATTGCGGTTGCTGATTTTAAATGAACAATATTAATTAATTTATCAATTAATAACATAGGGTCTCTATGAGGTAACAAAGACTCTATTTCTTTTTTGTTTAATTCAGTTGCTCTCATGATTAATTATTTCTATTTTTCTTTAAAAATTCTTTTAATGAAACTGCAGGATAACCCATTACAACTTCATTGTCTTTTAAATCCTTTACTACCCCGCTCCCTCCACCAATTCTTACATTATTTCCAATGTTAAGGTGACCGGAAATACCTGATTGACCTCCAATAGAAACTTTGTTTCCAATTTTAGAACTGCCAGCAAAACCAACTTGTCCTGCGATCATGCAATTTGAGCCTATTTTTACATTGTGTGCTACATGTACTTGATTATCTAGATATGTATTTTTGCCAATAATAGTATTATCAATTGAACCTCTATCTATTGTACAACCTGATCCTACTTCAACATTATCCTCTATTAATACAGATCCAATATGAGGAAATTTTATATTTTTTTCATTAACAGGAATAAAACCAAAACCTTTTTGCCCGATCTTACAATTATCTTGAATAACAATATTGTTTTTAAAAATTGAATTTTTAATTATTACTCCCGAACCAATTATACAATTTTTGCCGATCATTACATTACTTTCAATTATACTATTTGAGCCTATAATAGAATTTTGACCTATTTTTACATTTTTACCAATTAAAACATTATTACCAAATCTAACATTTGTAAATTTACTTCTAATTGGTTTTTTAATTAACAAATCAGGATAATCAATATCTGCAGTCGGATATAATAATTTTGTCACCCTGGCCAATTCAAACAAAACGTTATTAACTACTATTTTGTTGAATTTTATGGGTAGAAACTTTTCAAGTTTCTTTGAAGTAATGCAGACAGTTGATTTTGTTTTTGAAATGTAATCTTTATATTTTAAAGAGTCAAAAAAAGTAATATCTTTTTTTTCTGCAAGATTTAATGGTTTAACTGAATTTACTATAAAGTTTTTTTTAAATTTAAAACTCGGGAACAATTCTTTAATATTAATATTTTTTTTTTTGAAAAAAATATTTTCTAACATTTAATTTAAATTTATTGATTTTAACTTTTCATTTAATTTACTCATGATATCATTAGTAATATCTAGTTCATCCGAACCGAGTAAAACACTTTTCTTATCTAAGACTAGTTTTATATTTTTTTCTTCCATATAATTTTTTACAATAGGATTCAATGTTTCGAACAAAACTTTTCTAGCTTTGCTTCTTTTTTTTGAGACAGTATCTAAAATTTTATTTCTATCTTTTTGTAATGTTGAAACTTTTGATCTCAATAAATCTATTTTTTCTTTATATTTTTCTGGAGAAAGTATTTTTTTTTGTTGAATAATTTCTTTTTCCTCTTCTTGTATTTGTTTTTCTTTGTTTTTTAATTTTTTAATGCCCTCATCAAGCTCCTTTTTTAATAATTTATTAGCTTTTTTACCTGCTTCACTCTTGTCAATGATAAACTTAAAATCTAAAAAATAAGTCTCTGCTTTTAAAGTTGTCGAAAAAGAAACAATTAATAAAAAAATTATTAATAATTTATAAAAATTTTTCATGATTTTTAAAATGTTGTGCCTAAATTAAATCTAAATGATTCTGTTTTATCCGTATCCGCTTTTAGAATATTTTGCGAAAGTACAAATGACATTGGACCCAGTGGAGACATCCAATTTATAGCCACTCCAGCTGAGGATCTTACCTTGTTACTATTATCAATACTGCTGTCATAATCTACTCCCCATATATTTCCGAAATCTAAAAAGGCTCCAACATCAGTATTGGTGTTTTCTGGTAATAAATTTGGTAAATTTGCCTCAAAGTTTAAAGACGCTGCGTAATTGCCTCCAATATGATCTGTTCCATCCAAAGGGCCTACTTTACCGTTTTCAAAACCTCTTAACCTTTTTCCAGATAACTGTCTTCTTTTACTTAATCTAACGTCGTCTGAACCTAGACCGTTTATAGTTGAGATATAAATTTTTCCTGCTCCAACTATATCTTCAGTTAAAGATTTGTATGAACTGTGAGAAAAAGAATTACTTATAAACATCTTGTCAGCATAAATTGGGAGAGACTGAGAAAAATTAGTGATTGTTCCGTTTGTTGGCATAAATGCTCTATCTCTTTTATCGTATGTAAAACCATAATTTCCAGCTAGTTCAATGAACTCACCGCTCTGTTTTTTTAATGATGCACTTGCGCTATCTACAGTTCTAAGATCATCATAAGTGAAGCTGGTTCCAAGTGATGCATCAAGATTTTTATATTGCTCAAATGCTGTTCCAATTCCAGCTGATAAAACTGTGTTCTCATACCCTTGATCTGGTTTATCATTGCTTTCACTTCGTATAAAATAGTTTAAAGAGTTACCTAAATAATCATAATTTGGATCTACAAAGTTTAATACTCCAGTCAAAGATTCTTCGTCAGCATCAATATTAAATTCAACTGATTTACCAGTTCCAAGCCAATTATTTTCTTTTACCCCAAATGCAATTGCTCCACCTGATGTACCTATGCCTGCTCCCGCACTGATTTCACCAGTAGGTCTTTCTTCAACTTCAATATCAATTGTTTTAAGGTTATTTTCACTACCTTTAGATACTTGGTACCTTACATCTTTAAATATATTTCTTGCTTTAATTTTTGATATTGATTTTTCTAAATTTATTTTAGTAAAAGGGTCTCCTTCGTCTAATGATAATTCTCCTCTAATTACATCTTCATTTGTCACCGTGTTTCCCTTTATGTTAATTCTTTCGACTAATTCTTTTTCCCCTTCAAATATATTAAAAATAATATTTATTGTTTTGTCATTTACCTGTTCTTGGACGTTATGCTCAACAAATTGTAAGTTATTATTTACAACTATTTCGTCTATTTCATCTAAAATTTTTTTAACTTTGAAAGGAGAGTAATATTCACCCGAATAATTTTTATACGTTTTTTCAAGCGCAAAAAAGATCTTTTTATCAAATACAGTATCTAAATTCGTTGTAATCTTCTCTATAATGTATCTATCACCTTCGTCGATTGAGTATATAAGTTCAGCTTGCTCATTATCAATAATTTTTGCAAGGTTTGAACTAATCTCAATATCATAAAATCCAATTGATTTATAATAATTAGTTAATAGTCTTAAATCAAAATTAATTAAATTTTCACTTAAAACAGTATTTCTAGAAATTACTTTCCAAAATTTATCTTCTTCGCTTGCGATAATGTTTTTTAATCTTTGGCTACGCACACTGCTATTTCCAATAAATTTTATTGATGTAATTTTAGTTTTTTTGCCTCGATCTATCTCAAATAAAAGGTCGTAATTTTCATCGTCAATTTTTTTTAATTTTGCTTCGACTTTAGCAAAATTATAACCAGATGAAGAATAAAGATTTTTGATTAAATTAACATCTTTAGCCAAATTAGAATTTATTAAAGATTTATTTTCTTTAGAATTTATAACTTTCTTTATTTGATTTTTAAAATTTTTAGTTTTTTCTCCAATTATTATCAGTTGATTTACAATTGGGTATTCTTTTAAATTTATTTTTAAGGTGTTTTTTTCAAAAATTACTTCTACGTTTTCAAAAAACCCAGTTTGATAAAGATTTTGTAAAATTAAATTTGAATCTTGATCAGAATATTTTTTTTTACCATCTATTTCTCCATAGATCTTTATAGTTTCATCGGATACTCTATTATTACCTTCAATAATAATATTTTTGATCTCTTCAGCTTTAAGAGGAGAAATTAAAAAAAATAGTATAAAAACGAATTTCAATAAATTAGTCATATTTAGTTGCAATTTTTTCTAAAGTCTTTGTTTTTGCCCATGAATTTATTTCGTAGATTTGTTTTAAATTTTTAGGTTTTCTTATAGCATATTTTTTATAATTTCTATCTCCAAGAATCTCTTTGATAATTATTGGAATGCTCAAAAAGGGCACTTTTTTCCTCAGAAAATGATCAACTAGTACCTCATTTGAAGCGTTAATTATTATAGAGGTCGATGGGTGCTCGTTTGCTCTTTTTAATATCTTTATAATTGGATAGTTATTAGAGTCTGGTGTTTTAAAAGATAAGTTTTTAATAGTATTATCATTTTTAATAAATATATTCATATTAATTTTATAATCAAAGATAGCATTTGCTATAGGTATCTGCATTGAAGTTTCGTGATATATAAATTTTGATAAACCATTTTTAAATTTTACTATTGCATGAACTAAAGATTCCGGGTGAATTAAAATATCTAATTTTTCTTTTGGTAAATTAAATAATTTTTGTGCTTCTATATATTCTAAAACTTTATTCATCAAAGTCGAAGAATCAACTGAGATTTTCTTACCCATACTCCATTTGGGGTGACTTAATGCATGCTTGGGTTTTATATTCCTTAATTGTTTCTTTTTAAAACCTAAAAATGGACCTCCTGAGGCTGTTAGGTAAACTTTTTCTATTTGATCAAATTTACTATTTTCAAGAATTTGAAATATTGAAAAATGTTCTGAGTCAATTGGTATAAATTTTGTTTTATATAATATCAAATTTTTTAAAATTAAATTCCAACCACATATAATAGACTCTTTGTTAGCAATTAAAATTTTTTTACTTTTTTTAATCATTAATAAAGTTGGTGATAGTCCAGCTATACCAGATATTGCTAATACAGTTATATCAGATATTTTTTTCAGGTCACTTGTTTGAAGATTATTAATTATTTTAGTTCTACTTCTTATAAATTTTTTTTTAACTTTTTTAAAAACTTTTTCATCGTTAATTAAAAAAATAATAGGTTTATATTTCTTGATTTGGTGGCAAATTAAATTGTAGTTTTTGTTTGATGAAAATAAATAAGGTTTAAGATATTTTTTTTTTCTATTAATTATTTTTAAAGTATTAAGACCAACTGATCCTGTCGAACCTAATATAGAAATAAATTTTTTCATTAGTATAATAACGTTAGAGAAACGAATCCAACCGGAATACCTAAAAATATACCATCTAATCTATCAATTACGCCTCCATGTCCTGGGAGTATTTTTCCTGTATCTTTTAATTTAGCCTTTCTTTTTAGTAAAGAAAAAAATAAATCTCCCAATTGGCAAAATAACGAAGTCATAAATGAAATAAAAATTATTTTATAAATTTGGAGGTCAATAAAATAAAAGGAAAATAGATACATTATTATTAAAGTAAATAAAAATGAGCCCACTGCTCCTGCGTAAGTTTTTTTTGGACTAATTTTAGTTATTTTAGGTCCTTTAAATATTTTTCCTAATATGTAGCCTCCAATATCTGAAGCTACGCAACTTAGTAGAAGAATAAATAATATCAATTTTAGTCCTTCTAAATTTGAAAGTAAAAAAAATAGTATACAAAAAATAAATATATAAATTATAAAAAAAAGGTTAATTAAAATCCTCCTAAATTTATTTTTAAATATTATATTTATTATTTGAATAAATTCTAAAATTGATAAAACACCCATAATTATTAAAAAATAAATTAAAAAAATATTAAAACTAAAAATTAAAAAAACGAATGTAAGTAAAACCAATGATGTGAAAGCTCTTTGTTTTAAATTATTAGAAATCATATATTTCCATAGTTCCTCTTAATATTTTTATACTTTTTTATGATTTTTTTTAAATCATTTGAATTAAAATCAGGCCATAATTTTTTTAAAAAAAAAAGTTCCGTATAAGCCATTTGCCACAATAAAAAATTACTTAATCTTTGATGACCTCCTGTTCTAATTAAAATATCAGGGTTGGGCATATTTTTAGTGTATAGATTTTTTTCAATTTTTTTTACTGTTGGGTTCTTGTGAGTTTTTTTTAATGCTTGAAAAATTTCAGTTTTAGATCCATAATTTATGGCTAAATTTACTATTATTTTTTTATTTTTATTCGTAAGTTTGATTGTTTTTTTTAATACAGATTTTAAATCAAAGGAAAATTTGTTCAATTCACCTAGTATGTTAATTTTTATTCCTTGTTTAATAATACTTTTTATTTCACTTAAAAAATAATTTCTTATTAATTTGAATAAATAATTTTTTTCATAATTTGGCCTTTTCCAATTTTCAGATGAAAATACATAAAATGTAATTATAGGAATGTTTAATTTTAATGATGCACTGACAATTTTTTTAACTGTTTCAACACCATTAAAATGACCAAAATTTCTCCCTCTATTTTTTTTTTTACCCCACCTTCCATTGCCATCCATAATAAAGGCAATATGGTTGAGTTTGTTCATATTTGACTTATCTCTTTTTCTTTTTCTGTTAATATTTTTTCTATATTTTCTATATTAAGATCAGTAATTTTTTGAATACTTTTTTCCGAATTTTTATTATCATCCTCTGAGATTAATTTATCTTTTAATTTTTTTTTCAAATCTTCATTGGCTTCTCTTCTTATATTTCTTATTGCAACCTTGCTTTTTTCACCCATGTTTTTTAAAACTTTTATGAGATCTTTTCTCCTCTCCTCAGTTAAGTCAGGAATTCTTAATCTAATTATCTGTCCATCAATTTGAGGATTGATGCCTAGTTCTGATTTTTGAATTGCGCTTTCTAATGAAGTCATATTAGCTTTATCCCAAACTTGAATAGAAATAAGTCTTGCTTCCGGAACACTAACAGTAGCAATTTGATCTATTGGCATAAGTTGCCCGTAGACTTCCACTTTGATTGTATCAAGCATGTTAATATTAGCTCGGCCAGTTCTAAGTGTAGAAATATCTTTTTTTAAGGCCTGAATGCTTTTATCCATTTTAGATGAATAGTTTTTTTCACTGAACTCGCTACTCACTTTTTAAACTCCTTCTCCAACTTTATACCGAATAAAATTTAAGATTTGTAACGGCTTTTCTGATGAATTTTCTTTCAATATGTCAGAAACTTTTTTTTTTGGGTCCATAATCCATAACTGATTTAAAAGAGAATTATCGTTCAAAAATTTTGCTAATTTTCCTTTTGAAATTTTTTCAACCATTTCTAGAGGTTTTCCGGAATTACTGATTTCTGCTTTAATAATTTCAAGTTCTTTATCAACTATGCCTTTATCAATTTTATCTTTGTCGATTGCAAGTGGATTGGAGGCAGCAATATGCATGGCTACTTTGTTTCCAATATCTTCGTTTTTTTTCTCAGATACTCCTTCTATTTTTACTACAGAGATAATTTTGCCAATTCCTTTTTCAATAGCTGAGTGAACATAAGCAAAATTCTGGCCACTTGAATTGTCAAAAAAGTTTGCTCTTCTTACAGTTATCTTTTCGCCAATTTTTGCAATTAAATTTACTAAATTATCTTTTACTAATATCCCGTTATTCATTTTAGTTTCATTAAGTTTTTCTAAATTTCCTTTAGTAATAAAATTGATTTCCGATAATTCTTTACAAAAGTTTATAAAATCTTTATTTTTAGCAACGAAATCTGTTTCACTATTTATTTCTATTAAAGAAACTTGACCTTTTTCTTCCTTAACTAAGGCTAAACCTTCAGTTGCTGTTCTACTCATTTTTTTTGAAGCTTTTGCTATTCCTTTTTTTCTCAGAAATTCAATTGATTTTTCAATATCACCGTTTGTTTCATCTAGAGCTAATTTACAGTCTTTGAATCCTACGCCTGTCATTTCTCTTAACTTTTTTATATTATCTAATAGATCTTTGTTTGACATGTAATAATAATATTAAATTATTTATTTGTTTTAGAGGAGTTTTCTATTTTTTTTTCTTCAGAACCTGTAATAAATTTTTCTGCGTCTTTAATGGTATTTTTTAAAAGATCACAATATAAATTAATAGATCTTCTAGCATCATCATTTCCGGGAATTGGAAAATCTATTCCAGTCGGATCTGAATTAGTATCCAGAACAGCTACTATCGGAATACCTAACTTTTTTGCTTCTGCAACAGCTAAAGACTCTATATTAGTGTCTATTATAAAAATTAAATCAGGAACTTTTTTCATCTCAGAAATACCTCCAAGTGATCTTTGAAGTTTTTCTCTTTCCTTGCCAAATTTAAGTATTTCCTTTTTAGTAAATCCTAAATTTTCTTTAGATAATTGGTCGTCCAGTTTTTTAAGTCTTTTTATTGAATTTTGAATAGTATTCCAATTTGTAAGCATCCCTCCAAGCCATCTATAATTTACAAAATATTGTCCTGTTTCTTTAGCTAAATCACTAATTTGTTCTGAAGCTTGTTTTTTTGTTGATACAACTAATAATTTTCCACCGCTTGCAACTACTTTGTGGACTTGAACTAAAGCATTTTTTATAAAATCAACAGTCTGAGTTAAATCTATAATATGAATAGAGTTTTTTTCTCCAAAAATGTATTTTTTCATTTTTGGATTCCACCTCAATGTTTTATGACCCAGGTGTACACCGGCCTCTAATAATTGTTTTATATCTACTTTTGGTACGTTCATATTTTTTCCGGTTAATCCACCACAGTAATTCCAAATTAATGGACCGGTAGGGCAATGCCCTTGTAACTGTGTGCGAAATTAGACACACATATATACAATCACATTAAAAAATCAACTGTCTAAACTGTTATTTTTTCAACGTATTTCTTGGCTTTTAAGGTTTTTAAATGATTAAAATCAAATTTTCTATTTTCTTGAAGTGAAAAAAAGGCCTGTTTATTCTTATCTTTGATTACTAGATTAATTGTTGTCTCACCTTTAATTGACAACAATTGTTTAATTTCATTCAAATTATAGTTGTCATTAAGCTCTATAGTTACCTTAGAATAAGGTTTATTTATTACATCATCAAGACTTAAAATTTTTCTTACATTAATTCTTTTTTTTGTTTCATCACCGGTAATTTTATCTTTCTGAAGTGTTAAAACAAATGACTCGGACTCTTTAAGTTTTTCTCTATTTGCAATTAAAATCTCCGCAAATAAAAATAATTCGAATTCAGCTTTTTTATCACTGAATTTCACTATTGCGTATGGTGTACCTTTTGCACTCTTTTTTTCTTGAATGGACATTATAGTTCCTGCCACTAAACCTTCGTTTAAATCATTTTCATAAAATTTTTTATATGAGCTAATATTTAATTGATTAAATATTTCTTTAAATTCATTAAGCGGGTGATTGGTTAAATAAAAACCTAAGGATTTAAATTCCTCAGATAGTAGTTCTTTTATTGACCATTGTGATGATGAATCAAAATCAAATTCTTCTTTTTCATTTTGTTGATCCTCAAAAAGATTGGATTGATGGTTTTCCTTATCATCGTTTATATTTTTAATTTTTTGAATAATTTTTGGTATTGAGTTTAAAATTTTATTTCTATCATTATCAAATTCATCAAAAACCCCTGCTTTTACTAAACCTTCCAATTGAAGTTTGTTTACATCTTTTGAGTTAACTCTATTAATGAAGTCAACAATAGATTTGAAATCCCCATTTTTTTTTCTTTCTTTGACAATATTAGTTATGGCTTCAAAACCGACATTTTTAATAGCTCCAAGTCCATAATACAACTTGCCTTCAATAGCTCTAAAATCAGAAAAGCATTTATTTATTGACGGTCTAACTATTTCAATATTTAATTTTTTTAATTCCTCTACAAATTCTCTAAGTTTAGAAGTATTAGTAAGTTCTGTTGACATAGTAGCAGCTATAAAATCTTCTTTGTAATAAGTTTTTAAATAGGCTGTTTGATATGCAATTAAAGCATATGCAGCTGCATGACTTTTATTAAAACCATATTGAGCAAAAGGCTCAATTTTAGTAAAAACAAAATTAGCTACATCCTTTGCAATGCCATTTTTTAAGGCTCCGTTAATAAATCTTTCTTTTTGTTTATCTAGCTCTGCCTTTTTTTTTTTACCCATAGCTCTTCTTAGAATATCTGCTTCGCCTGCTGTAAAACCTGCTAATGTTTGCGCAATTTGCATCACTTGTTCTTGATAAATAATAATTCCATAAGTAGGCTTTAATATTTCTTTTAAAGTATGATGAATATAATCAGGTTCTTTAACTCCGTTTTTGCAATCATTATAAATAGGAATATTGCTCATTGGACCCGGCCTATACAAAGCTACAAGTGCTATTATATCGTCAAATTTATTTGGTTTCATTTGCTTGATAGCTTCTCTCATTCCAGCACTCTCAAGTTGAAATAAGCCTGTTGTTTCTCCAGTTGAAAGCATAGAAAAAACTTTTTTATCACTTTGATTGATCTTACTTATGTCTAAATCAATTTTTTTAGATTTTAATCTTTTTATAGTGTTATCGATTACTGTTAGAGTTTTTAAACCAAGTAAATCAAATTTAACTAATCCAGCATTTTCTGAAGAATACATGTCGTATTGAGTAGATGGCAAAGTTAAATTTGAACTATAGTCAATATAGAGTGGAAATTGTTCAGCTAGTTTATCTCCAGCGATAACCACGCCCGCTGCATGAGTAGCCATATTACGATTAAGACCTTCTAATTTAAGTGACAATTCTATAAGCTTTTTTACTTTAGTGTTATTTTTAATTTCTTCTTTAAACCTTGGCTCGCGATCAATAGACTCTTGCAGTGTGAGAGGTCTTGACGGGTCAAAGGGCACCATTTTGCAAATTTTATCTACATGACCATATGAAAGTCCTAATACGCGACCTACATCTCTCAAAACCATTCTAGCTTTTAATTTACCGAATGTTATAATGTGAGCAACACCATTTTTATATTTTGATTTTAAATACTCGAATACTTGATCTCTTTTTTCCTCGCAAAAATCTATATCAAAATCTGGCATGGAAATTCTGTCAGGGTTCAAAAATCTTTCGAAAATTAAATCGAATTCAATCGGATCCAAATCTGTAATATCCAAACAGTAAGCAACTAATGAGCCTGCACCCGAACCTCTACCGGGGCCAACTGGTATAGAGTTTTTTTTGGCCCATTTTATATAATCTGAAACTATTAAAAAATAACTAGCATAATTCATGGAATTAATAATATTTATTTCATGAGTTAATCTATCTTCATAAATTTCTTTTAGTTGTTCTTTTGATTTAGTTTTGTCTTTTTTAAAAATGAAATTTTCTAACCTATTTTCTAACCCTAGCTTTGCTAATTTTGTTAACTCTTCTTCTGGTGAGCCGCTTTCTTTGCTTATTATAGAGGGTAAAATTGGTTTTGAATTTTTTGGTTTGAAATTAAATCTTAGATGAAAATTATAATTATTTTCAAGTGCTTCAGGAATGTCTGAATACAATTTCTCTAGTTCATCTTGAGATTTAAAATAATGCTGATTATTGTATCTGAATCTATTTTTATCATCTACAAAATTTTTTTCACCTATACAAATTAAAGCATCATGCGCCTCATACATATCTTCATCTAAATAAAAAATTTCTTGAGTAGCAATTAACGGAAGTTTTAAGGCTTTTGAGATATTGAGTAAATAATTTTCAAAGTTTTTTTCTTGAAATTCGTTATGACGTTGAATTTCTATATAAATTCTATCTGTGAAACTATTTTTTAAAGTATTGAATATTTGCTCAAGATCTTTAAGTTTATTTTTATAAAAAAGTTTGCCAAAAAAATTTTTATAATTTCCAGTCAATAATATTAAATCTTTATTATTTTCGATAAGATCTTTTAGACTGCAAGATGGATCTGTTGTCCCATTGTTTTTTAAATAACTTGAAGAAGATAATTTAGTTAAATTTTTATACCCTATTTCAGATGTTGCATATAATGAAACTTTTCCAATTATATTGAGTGTATTAAGATTTATTTGGGTTCCAATGATTGGGTGTGTGCCTGCTTTAGATATTTTTTCTGAAAATTCTAGGGCTCCACATAAGTTATAGCTATCAGCTAAGCCAACACTTTTAATTTTATTAGATTTACAATAATCAGCCAATTTATCTATTTTTATGGCACCTTCACATATTGAGTACTGAGTATGGATTTTTAAATGATTAAATTTTTTATTATTATCGAGCATTAACTCGTTTTATATCACCATTAGAAATTAACAACTTGTAATCTGCCCTGTTAGCAAGTTCTCTATTATGAGTTGCAAAAATTATTGTTTTTTTTAATTTTTTTAATTTTAAAAAATAAGAAAATATTTCCTGCGATGTTTTAAAATCTAAATTACCAGTTGGTT
>JGI20151J14362_10001872_pt1 | contig 15059 bp, 18 predicted proteins | sample COG_01_FD_14362 | JGI IMG/M metagenome (IMG submission 14362)
ATATCCTCCTATGTTAATTAATGGTGTAAATTTAATGCATCATTTAAATAGATGCAGGTTAAGATTGCAAAAACGTATGCTTGAAGAAAAGCAACTAGTATCTCCAAACCAGTTAAAGCAACCGAAAAACTTAGTGGAAGCCATCCACCAACTATTCCAAGGCTTATTACAAAACCTCCGAAAACTTTCATCATAGTGTGACCAGCCATCATGTTTGCAAACAATCTTACAGATAAACTGATTGGTCTACTTAAATACGAAATAATTTCTATGACTACTATTAGAGGGAGTAGCACGGCAGGTACTCCACTCGGAACAAATAGTTTTAAATAACCAAAGCCATGTTTTATAAATCCGATAATTGTAACTCCAATGAAAATAAATGAAGCAAGTACAAACGTAACTATAATATGACTAGTTACTGTAAATGTGTAAGGTATCATTCCAAACATGTTACAAAAAAGAACAAACATAAAAAGTGAAAAGATAAATGCAAAATATGGTTTTGCTTTAGATCCAGCTGTATCACTAATCATTTTGGATACAAAGGTATAGCTTAGCTCTGCTAAAAGTTGGATTTTATTGGGCAGTAATGAATTTTTTTTAGAGCCGAGATTAAAAATTAATAAAATGGCGACCGAACTTATAATCATAAATAAACTTGCGTTTGTAAATGATATATCAAATGCTCCTACTTTAATTTCAGGTCCAATTCTATTTACATTGAATTGGGTCATTGGATTTCCTGCCATAAAACTCTATCTATTTTTGCATGTTTTTTGCGGACCTAATTACGTTGGTTATCCCTGCAACCACACCCACAAAAAAAAATATTAATATAAACCAGGGTTTAGTACCAAAGGTCTTGTCAAAAATAAACCCAATAATTGTCCCCACTACCACTGCGGATACTAATTCAGTGCTTAATTTAAAGGCTGTTCCAATTGGAGAGGGATTATTGTTCTTATTATACAAATTTTTCTTTGAAATCTTCTTTTTTGCAATTTCTAAGCGAGTTTTAAACTGATCTTTAGGCATTTATTTGTTTAGGCAACCATACTCTCTGCTTTTTGGAGATCAACAGCAACCAGTTGACTAATTCCTTTTTCAGGCATTGTAACCCCATAAAGTCGGTTCATTTTGGACATCGTCAAAGCATGGTGAGTTACTATTATGAATTTTGTATTTGTTATTTTAATTAATTCTTCAAGAAGACTACAAAACCTTGTTACATTAGCATCATCAAGTGGTGCATCTACCTCATCTAATACACAAATTGGTGATGGGTTAGTTAAAAAGACAGCAAAAATTAATGACAAAGCAGTTAAGGCTTGTTCTCCACCAGATAATAAAGTTATCGACTGCAGTCTTTTTCCAGGAGGACTTACTAACATTTCCAATCCTGCTTCCAAAGGATCATCTGAATCAACTAATTCAAGTTTAGCATTTCCACCATTAAAAAGTTTCGTATAAACTTCATTAAATTTTCTATTAACTTTTTCAAACGCTTCAGTTAATCGCTCTCTTCCTTTTTGGTTCAGTTCATTAATGCTGTCTTTTAATTTACTATTGCAGTAACCAGATCTGAACGATCTTGCTCCATTTTTTTTATTTCATCTTCATATTTACTTGTTTCTTCATCTGCTTTTAAGTTTACTGATCCCAATTTTTCTCTTTCTTGTTTTTTTTTATCTAAAGAGTCTTCTTGGTCAACAGCATTTGGAAGTTCTTCAACACCATTTAAATTTGAATTTTCTAAAATATTTTCTTCCGTTAAACTAAGTTCAGAATTAATTCTATCTAGTAAATCACTTTTTCTTTTTTGCAATCCTTCAATAGTTGCTCCTGAACTTGCTTTTCGTTCTCTGATTTGAATCGATTGTTCTTGAATTTCATTTAATTGCGCTCTTAAAGTTTCAATTTTTTGATCTGTTTCTTTGATGACTGTATCGTTATCAATTTTTTCTTTATCAGAAATTCTTAAGTTTTCAGAAATTTGACCTTTTCTCTCAGCTTGGACACTAGGTTGATTGTCTAATTCTTTTAGCTGTGCTGTTAATTTATTTTTTCTCTCAGTTAATTCAGCAACCATTTTTTCTGAATTGGATAATAAATTTATCCAACTTTCAATTTCGGTTTCAATAGTTTTAATTCTTTCATTACGTTTGATTGACTCATTTTTAATAGATTGATTTTTACTATATGCATCTGCATATTTTTCTTGAAGTTGTTTAATGTTTTGTGATTTTTCATTAATGCTTAATAATTCTTCTCTAGATTTTTCATTTTTTAAATCATTTAAAAAACTATCAAGCTCCATGTTGCATCTATCTAACAAAGTAATTGCCTGATTTATCTCATTACTATTAATTAGCTCTTTCACTCTATCAATAGAATTTTTAACATTTTTGATGGGTCCAACACTTATATTGACTGTTCCTTCAGCAATAGTATTAACAACATCATCTACAGCTTTTTGCTCTTGTTTAAGTTTTTTCTTAGCATCTTCCAATTCTTCGCTTGATAGTTTTTCTGTTTCAAAATATTTAGAGTCTATCTCTATTAGATCAGCTTTTTCTTCTTTAAGTCTTTTTTCATTAGAGTTTGCATCTATTATAATGCCTTTTTCTCTAGTGATATCCTCGTCAAGAGTTTGAAGTGATTTTTTAATAGCTTCAATTTCATCTTGTGTTCTTGTGTTTTCTTCATCTAAGTTTTGTAGCTCTAAGTTCAATCTTTGAATTCTAGATAAATTTTCAATATTTTTTTCTCTCAACGGCGAAACCTTATCCATCGCTGTTTTAATTAGATTTTCTAATTCAGATATTTTGACATTAAAGCCTTCAACTTCACCTCCAGCCTCACTGTTAATTTCATTTTCAATTTGGATTTCCTTATCTATCTCAATCAATTTTAAGTAGTAAAGACCAGCTTCTATCTTTTTAATTTGATCAGTAATTAATTTATATTTGGTAGCTTCTTCAGCTTGTTTTTGGAGATTAGCTAATTGTTTCTCTTGTTGTCTTCTAAGTTCATCAGCTCTTTTAAGATTATTTTCTGCAGCACCCAATCTAAGTTCAGCTTCGTGTCTTCTAACATGCAAGCCTGATATCCCAGCAGCCTCTTCTAAAATTGCTCTTCGATCAGTTGGTTTTGCAGTTACTAAGGCTCCAATACGACCTTGGCTAATCATTGAAGGAGAGTGAGCACCAGTTGAAAGATCAGCAAAAAACATTTGAGCATCTCTCGCTCTTACCTCTTTGTCGTTTATATAAAACTTAGAGCCTTTATCTTTTTCAATTTTTCTTCTAACACTAATTTCTTCAAGTTCACGGTATTGGACTGGTCCTTCATTATTCTTATTCTCAACTTCAATTGAAACTTCAGCAATATTTTTAGATGCTTTATTAGATGTTCCAGAAAATATTACATCCTCCATTCCTGATCCACGCATACTTTTGGCAGATGTTTCTCCCATAGCCCATCTTAAGGATTCAACGATATTTGATTTTCCACATCCATTAGGACCAACAATTCCAGTCAGTCCTTCTTCAATTAAGAAATTTGTTTTATCAGCAAAAGACTTAAATCCATTTAATTGGATTTTTTTAAACTCCATGAGTTAACTTATATCAGTTTTTCTAGAGCTTTTTTTAAATTTTTGTAATTAAGAGATTTTTCGAACTTTTTATCATTAATTATTATCGTAGGAGTAGCATTTACTTTGTATTTTTTAACTCCATCGATTCGATCATTTAAAATAAAATCCTCAATTTCTTTATTTTCAATACATTTTTTAAAATCTACATTAAAGCCTTCACTTTCCAAAAACTTTTGAAGATTTTCATTAGCTTCTTCAACAGAACTACCTTTGACCCATTTTTGTTGATTTGCAAACAAACTATTTAGCATGGATGAGTCACCATCATTTTTACACTGTGAAACTTTAGATGCATTTAAAGCCGCAATATCTAGTGGAAAATGTCTAAATTCAATTTTAGCTAATCCGGTATCAAGATATTCTTTTTTAAGTTGAGGATAAACATCTTCATGAAAATTTGCACAATGACTACAAGTTAAAGACTCAAATGCGATTATAGTTATTTTTGCATCTTTGTTTCCAACAAATATTCTTTTTATTTCTTCTGCATTAATGCTTGAGATAGTGCAAAAAAATATAAGGGTAAAAGCTAAAATTTTTTTCATTTTTTTTTAAAGACCTTGGTTAATTCGATAAGTGATTTCTTTATTTTATCATTCTTAACATTTTTAATTTTATCTTGGTATTTATTAATTGCGACATTTTCTTGTTTAGTTTCAGTCTTAGTAAAAATTTTTTGTTCATCATCAAAACTTATAAATTTAAGTTTTTCAACTACTGCATAGCCAAAAAAGCTATTCATCTTATCCATTATGTCTTTTTTTGAATACTCCATATCGACCTCATGGCCTCTTTTAACCATTATCAACAAAGTACTAACTCCAAACTTATTAGAGTTTTTAAATGTTTTTGGGTAGCAAACTTTAAATAAATCGTCACCAACTATGTATTTCCAGTTACTTAAAGTTTCAGAATAAATATGTCCTTTTTTATTTATAATTTTTTTTACATTTTTTGGTAAAGTGTCTTTAAATGATCTTAAACCTTGAATGGTTTTACTTCTCTGCTTAGTATTATCTTTAAATTGCATATGAAAGAATTAATAATAACAAATAAAATTCTCAATTGGTATGATATTCATAAGAGAACATTGCCTTGGAGAAAAAAAATTTCCTTAAATAAAAAGCAATATTATACGCTAGTTAGTGAATTTATGTTGCAACAAACGCAAGTTGCAACTGTGATCCCATATTTTAATAGATTTATAAAATATATTCCTAACCTAAAAGTTCTTGCTCAATATGATGATCAAAAATTAATTAAACTATGGGAAGGTCTTGGTTATTATTCAAGGGTAAAAAATTTAAAAAAAACTGCTCAGATTATTATTAAAGATTTTAATAAAAGTTTACCTGACAATCTTTTAGACCTTAAGTCATTGCCTGGAATTGGAGATTATACAGCAAGTGCAATTATGGCTATTGCGTTTAATAAACCTATCATTCCTTTAGATGGTAATATTGAAAGAGTTTTAAAAAGATACCTATACCTAAAGAATGAAAATCAAATACGTAAAGATAATTTAATTAAACAGAAAAAAATATTTGGCACATCTTTAAGATCTAGTGATTATGCTCAAGCCTTGATGGAATTAGGAGCATTAATATGCAAACCAATTAATCCTTATTGTGAAAGATGTCCTATTTCAGGAAAATGTAAATCTTTTAAAAAAAAGGATTTTGTTTTGACCAAATTTAAAAAAGATAACAAAGAAAAGTATTATTTACTTAAAGTTTATAAAAAAGATAAAAAATATTTGTTAGTTAAAAATAAAAATTTTAACTTTTTAAAAAATTTGGATATTTTTCCAATGCAAGAAATTATTAAACCAAAAAACTTTAATCATAATTTAAATTTTAAAATGTCTAATATGAATATGAATATTAAAATTCAAACTAATAAGGTGAATAAACCTATGCCTTTTTCTTATTGGATTGATCCTAAAAAATTAAAAAAATATACACTACCAACTTTTACAAAAAAAATTGTCTCATATTTAGAAAATCATTCATGAAAAAAATTGCAATAATTGGAGCAGGTATTTCGGGGTTATTTATTGCAAACTTATTAAAAGAAAATCAAGATTATCAGGTAACTATTTATGAAAAAAATACCTCAATTAATTTAGATGAAGGATACGGAATACAGCTATCAACTAACAGTATCAAACTACTTAAAAAAATTGGATTTAATACTTTAGAAGATAAAGATAAATTTCACCCAGAAAAAATTGATTTTTATACAATTAAACCAGAAAAAAAAATATGTAATCTAAATATTTCAGATTTTAATACTGAAGATTGTAAATACACAACCATTAAAAGATCTAAATTAATTGAATTTTTAAAAGACAGATTAGATGATGATATAATTGAGTATGATCATAGGATTGAAAAAATTGAAAAAAGTGATGATCAAATAATTTTAAATTTTAATGATAATAATAAAGCAACTTGTGACCATTTAATTATCTCTGATGGTATTTTTTCAAAAGGAAAATCATTAATTTCTAATAATGAGATAAAGTCTTCATATAATAATTCCATTGCTATTAGGGGTAATATTTCAAGAAATAAACTTCGGAATTTAAATGAAAATAATATTTCTTTATTTATGGGGCATAATTTTCATTATGTGATTTATCCAGTAAATAAAGACAAAGAAATTTATAATTTTATCGGAGTTTTGAAGCATCAATTAAAAGCAAAAGAACTAGACAATTACAGTCTTTTTAAGGAAGAAACCTTCATTAAAGGCATTAAAGATAAAATACAAAAAGAATTTTCAATTAATATCCTAGAAAATATTGATAATATTAAATGTTTCCCAGTTTTTGTCAGTAAAGGTTATCTCAAACCAGGTAAAAATATCTTTTTACTAGGGGATGCATTTTTTGCTTTCCCACCTTCATTTGCCCAAGGGGCATCTCAATCGATTGAAGGTGCATCAGAGTTATTTGATAATATTGTAAATAATAAAAAAAATTATTATGAAAACAGAGTTGCAAAAGTAAAAATGATTAACAACAGATCAAAATTAAATCAATTTGCTTTTCAAGTATCTAACCCAATGATAGTTTTTTTTAGAAATATCAGCTTAAGAATATTAACGAAAAATAAAAAATTTTTAGAAAGTTATTTAGGAAAAATTTATAAGAATTAATTTTTTGAAATTAATCTTTGTCTTAGATAATCAATTGGATGTATTCTTCCATTAATATCACAATGCCAGTAAGTCCAGCCATTACAGCTTTCAGCACCTAAAATTGTTGCAGCAACCTTATGGATAGATCCCTCAGTTTGTTCATGTTTAATACTACCATCAGCCATAATTCTTGCTGATATTTTTTTCTTATTATCAAAAATGTTAGTGCCTGGTTTAATTATTCCAAGCTCCACCAAAGAACCAAAAGGTATTCTTGGTTTTGATCTATTATTTTTAAGAGTATCCAATAAATCATCATCAATAGGTTTTGTATTTTTTAATCTTTGTTCTGCTGCTTTGAAATAAACATTTTCTTTTTCTATACCAAAATAATTTCTACCTAATTTTTTTGCAACAGTTGCTGTAGTTCCAGATCCTAGAAATGGATCTAAAATCATATCACCTTTATTAGATGATGCTAGTAACACTCTGTGAAGAAGAGACTCTGGTTTCTGTGTTGAATGTATTTTTTTTCCATTTTTCTTTAATCTCTCAGCTCCATTACAAATCGGCAAATTCCAATTAGATCTCATTTGAAGATCATCGTTTAAACATTTTAATGATTGATAATTGAAAGTGTATTTTGATTTTTCACTTTTTGAAGCCCAAATCAAAGTTTCATGCGCATTAGTAAAACGAGTTCCTCTAAAATTAGGCATCGGATTATTTTTGTTCCAAATAACGTCATTTAAAATCCAAAACCCTAAGTTTTGTATTGCTGTTCCTACTCTAAATATATTATGATAACTTCCAATAACCCAGATAGCCCCATCTTTTTTTAAAATTCTTTTACACTCTGACAACCATTGATAGGTAAATTCATCATATTTTTTAAAATTTTCAAATTGATCCCACTTATCATTTACAGCACTAACTTTAGATCTATCTGGTCTAGTTAATTCACTTTTTAATTGTAAGTTGTATGGAGGGTCTGCAAAAATTAAATCAAAAGTTTCACTTGGAATTTTTTTTAATTCTTCGAGACTGTCTCCATTGATAATTTTATTTTTAAATTCACTTTTCATTTGTATAAATTAATTAGACTCCAGATGGATTCTTCGGTCAACCTACGATTGAATTATTTGGATTCAATTTGTGTTAAGTGGATAGGTTACAACTATATCTTGTGTGTCTTAAACTTAGATATTGGAGAAAAAGTTTTTCTATGATGCTTATTAATACCAAGTTTTTTAATTGCCTTTAAATGTTGTTTAGTTCCATAGCCAAAATTTTGTTCCCAACCGTATCCTTTATTATTTCTAGCAAGTGTGGTTAAGAATTTATCCCTTGAAACTTTTGCAATTATAGATGCAGCAGAGATTGAAGGAATTTTTTGATCACCTTTAATTATCGCTTTTAAGTTATAATTTTTTAAATCAGGAACTTTATTGCCATCAATTAAAACATGAGATGGTTTTTTTTTAAGTTTTTTTATAGCCCTTTTCATTGCCAATAAACTTGCCTGTAATATATTTATTTTGTCTATTTCTTTGACAGAAGCTTTACCAATAGCCCAAATTGAATTTTTTTTTATATAATTAGCTAATAATTCCCTTTTATCTTTGGCTACTAACTTAGAGTCTTTTAATATTTTTATATTAATTGAATCATCTAAAATTACTGCAGCAGCATAAACGGGGCCTGCCAAACATCCTCTTCCAACCTCATCAACCCCCGCAGACACTTTCATTAAATCTTTATTTTTAAATCTTGAATTTTTTGTCTAATTCTTTTTAAGTCTTCCCAAGAATATTTTTTATTTTCTGGAAATCTGATTAAATATGATGGGTTAAAAGTAATCATTATTGGGTAAGTTTTATTTTTTAATATCACTTCTTTCCACTTTCCTCTTTCAGAAGATATTTTAGTATTGATAGCTGTCACGGCCTCCATTGCAGAACTACCCATTAAAATGATAATTTTAGGATTAATAATTGATATATGTTCTTTAAGAAAAACTGAGTATCTTTTGATTTCTATAGAGGTGGGTTTTCGATCTTCAGGTGGTCTAAAATTTATTGCATAACTGCAATAAATATTTTTTCTTTTTATTTCTATTGCTAGAAGCATTTTGTTTAATAGTTCTCCAATTTCTCCTTTAAATGGTATGCCATCTTTATCTTCTTCAATTCCTGGAGCCTCCCCAATCAACATAATAGGACTATTTATATTCCCATCACCCAAAACAAGATTTTTTGAATTATCTTTTAAATTACAATTTTCAATTGAATTTATTTTCTTTCCTAAATTATTAAGCAGCTCAGCTTTATCAGATTGACTTTCCTCTTCATCGCTTTCAGTAAAATTAAATCTATTAATAGGCTTATTTTTAAATACAAAATTCGGTTCAATCGTATTTATTAATTCTTCGTCGAATTTGCCTTTTTGATTTATCACTTTTTTAGTCATACAATGATTGAATGTTTAATAAACTAACAAAACTATTTGTTACCATCACATTATTGTATCAGACACCCGTATATTCTAAAAGTGCTAGTTTCAATGAGTTTAATTCAAAGGATTTATCAAATTATTTTTCAGGAATAGTTGCTTCTGAAAATAATAATAATTCTGATGCATTAAAATTTTTTAACGCTTCTAAGGATTTGCTTAAAAAACATAAATCATATTTAAAAAGATATACTTATTCTTTAGTTTTAGAAAATAAAGTTTCTCAGGCTATAAATGTAATAAAAAATGGTACCAATGAAGGTGAGCTAAATTTTTTTGATGCTTACATGCTATTAATAGTAGATAGTCTAAAAAAAAATAATTTAGTTCAAGCTGAAAAATATTTAGATTTAAGCTTAAGATTTCAAAATGAAAATAGATTTAATTTAGTTATTTTTGAAACTTTAAGACAATATATCTATACTTTTAAAAATAAAAAAATTCTATCCAATAAAAAAAATTTTGGAAATATATCCATTATCAATCAAGCATTTCAGAGATGTTATTTAAAAAAGGAAAATACCAGATCTTCATTTTTAAATTTAATTAATAATCCAGATGGAGATTATTCAAGATATATTTTTTTTTATATCAATTTTTTAATTGAAAATAATAAGATAGATGAAGCAAAAGCAGTTTCGAACCAACTTGAATATATAAATTCAACCTTATTGCTATCTCAAAGTAAAAGTTGGATTGAAGAAGAAAATTTTAAAGAATTTAATAATATTTTTTCATGCACCAATCATAATGATATTGTTGGTGAATTTTTATTTTTAATTTCAAATCTTTATTCATCTGAAGAAGATATTGAAAAATCTAATTTTTATTTGAATCTTTCAAATTATTTAAATCCAAAATTTATTTTAAATTTATCACTTGTAGCTGAAAATTTTTATCTCAATAAAGAATATGACAAGGCCACAAAAGTTTTAAAGAACTTTGATAAGAAATACGAATTTTATTATTGGTTTAGATCCAAAAAAGAAGCTCAAATAATTATTAAAAAAAACGGATATGATGAAGGAATAGATTTCATAAACTCTAAGTTTAGTAAAATTGATAATCCAAATATAAAAATTATTTTTGATATTGCAAATTTTTATAAAAATTCAAAAAACTATGAAAAAGCAATTATGTATTATTCAAAAATAATTTCATTATTAAGTAACAATCCTGAGGTTAAATCTGACTTATTATATAGGAGAGGAGGAAGTTATGAGCGATTAGGAAATTATGAAAAAGCAGATGAAGATTTACTAAACTCTCTTAAGATTAATCCTGATGATGCCTATGTTCTAAATTATTTGGCTTATTCTTGGCTAGAACGGGATTATAAAATAGATGAAGCAATGGAAATGCTAAAGAAAGCTTATGACCTGAGAAGTAACGACCCTTACATTACAGACTCAATTGGATGGGCATATTATTTAATAGAAAACTATATAGAAGCAGAAAAATATTTAAAAAAAGCAGTAGAATTAATGCCTGAAGATGCAACGGTAAACGATCATTACGGTGATATTTTGTGGAAATTAAATAGAAACATGCAAGCAAGATATTTTTGGAACTATGTTCTGAGTTTAGATAACGCTGATGAAGAAATTAAACAGAAAATAAATATTAAAATTTTAGAGGGTCTGAAAAATTCTTAGATGAATATTAATAAAGTAAAATCATTTGCTAAGATTAATTTGGCGCTACATATAACTGGCAAACTCACTAAACTTCATAAAATTGAAAGTGTTGTTAAATTTATTGAATTACATGATTTAATTACCATCAAAAAGATTAATAGCAAAAAACATCACATTTCTTTTAATGGTAATTTTTCTCAAAATATAAATAAAAATAATACAGTGAATAAATTATTTAATATTTTAGATGATCAAAGATTATTAAATAATACAAAGTTTCAAATAAAGATAAAAAAAAACATACCTCAACAAGCTGGTCTTGGTGGCGGCTCTATGAATGCAGCAAATATTCTTACCTTTTTAATTAAAAGAAAATTTTTAAAATTAAGTAAAAAAAAAATCTTAGAGATAACCAATTTGATTGGCTCAGATGTCATTTTAGGTATTACTCCAAATAACACTGTATTGTCATCAAACAATATAATTAAAAAGTTTTCAAGAGGTCCAAATTTTCATACTCTACTTATTCGACCTAATTTTGGATGCTCTACAAAAAAAATTTACTCAGGGGTTAAAAAATATACAAAACCAGCGTTTAATATCCCCAAACAAAATATGTTTAGTTTGAGATTTTTATTAAAACAAGAAAATGCTTTAGAAAAAATTGCATTCTTAAAATACCCAAAACTTAAAGTGCTTAAATCTTTTTTAGAAAATTTGAATCAACCTTTATTTGTGAGAATGACAGGTTCAGGTTCAGTATTAGTTGCGTATTATCAAAAAAAACAAGATTGTGATTTAGCAAAAGTTCAATTTAAAAGAAAATTTAAAAATTATTGGTGCATTACGTCAAAAACTATATAAATATTATTTTTTTGTGTTATACGAAGACAATATTGGGGCGTAGCCAAGTGGTAAGGCACTGGTTTTTGGTACCGGCATCCTAGGTTCGAATCCTAGCGCCCCAGCCATTTATGGAAAACTTTTTAAATAAATTTTTTTTTAGATCTAGTAATCTTAATTATATAAGTCAAAGCCTTATAAATTTATCAAAAAAAACACCAGCAAAAAAAATTTTTGAAGCACTTAACAATTACTCAGATATCAGTGAAGTCAGATATGTAGGAGGCTGCATAAGAAAAATCATTAAAAAAGAAATTGTTGATGATATTGATTTAGCCACGAATTTAAAACCAAACGAAGTTTGTGATGCTTTAAAAAAACAAGATATAAATTTTTATGAAACTGGGATTGAACATGGAACTATCACAGCAATAATTGATAGTTATAAATATGAAATTACGTCATTAAGAAAAGATGTAACTACCGATGGAAGACATGCAAATGTAGAATTTTCTCTAGATTGGAAAGAAGATGCAGCAAGAAGAGATTTTTCAATTAATTCTATTTACTCAAACAAAGAGGGAAACTTGTTTGATCCATATGATGGTAGAAAAGATTTGGAAAGTGGAACTATTAATTTTATAGGCGATGCAGAGGAAAGAATTAAAGAGGATTATTTACGCATTCTTAGATACATAAGATTTTTCTTAAATTACTCAAGTCAAAGTCACAATCCTGAAGTCATCAAAATAATAAAAAGAAATATCAAAGGAGTTTCCAATTTATCTTCAGAAAGATTGATTGATGAGCTACAGAAACTTACTAAATCAAATAAATTTATCAAAATATTTAAAGACAAGATTAGTCTAGAACTTTTAGAAATTATCTTTCCTCAACTAAAAAATTTACAAAATTTAAAGAAATTAAACTCTTATGGTCTTAAAAATTTATCTAAAATTGATTTTATATTTCTTATATCGCTTTTGATAGTTGATGGGACTGATAATGTTGATTATTTTATTTATAAATTCAATATATCTAAAAAAGATCAAAAAAGATTAAAGGTTATTGATTCTTTTTATAAAGAAAATGTAAGTATTAAAAACTTTACCGAAAAGAATTTTAATAAAATATTTTATTTTAATGGAAGACAGGCCGCACTAGACATAATTAATTTTAAGTTATTTAGTTCAAAATCGGTAGAAAAAAAATTACTTAAATTAGCTGAGGTATACAAAGAAAAAATTATCCCAACACTACCGATAGGGGCAAATGTACTTATGAGTAAATACAAAATTCCAGAAGGAAAATTATTAGGGATTAAATTAAAGTTAATAGAAGAAACATGGGTTCAAAATAGTTTCCAAATTACAGAAAAACAAATTCAAACAATTATTAAAAGTTAAATATATTTAACATCTTTAATTTCAAAATTTTTAACTCCTGCGGGAGTTGTTATCTCAACAAGATCATTTTTATTTTTTCCAATTAATCCTTTTCCAATAGGTGATTGAAAAAAAATAAGTTTTTGTTTTAGATCAGCTTCGTCTTTTCCAACAATCTTGTAGCTAATTTTTTCACCACTATCCAAGTTCTCTAAAAATACAGTTGAACCAAAGATTATTTTTCCATCATTATTTAATTTTGTTACATCAATAACATTAGCTCTTGCAATGATGTCATTGATTTCTGTTATCCTTCCTTCATTGTGAGACTGCTCCTCTTTCGCCGCATGGTATTCTGCATTTTCTTTAAGATCTCCATGAGATCTAGCCTCTGAGATTGCAGCTACAATTTCTGGTCTTTTTTTTTCTTTTAAAAAAACTAATTCTTCTTTTAGTCTGTTCAAACCGTTTAACGTTATTGGTTCTTTATCCATTTTTTATTTCCATTTAGCAGTTGGTGGTAACGACATCAATATACCTTCTACGTTTCCACCTGTTTGTAAGCCGAATTTAGTACCTCTATCGTATAATAAATTAAACTCAGCGTATCTTCCTCTTTTAATATACTGCATCTCTTTATCTTTTAAAGTCCATTTTTTCTTAATCTTATTTTCAATAATATTATTAAATATCATTTGAAACGTCACACCTAGATCTCTTACAAATTTAAAATCTTTTTCAAAATTATTTTTTTTGTAATCAAAAAAAATTCCACCAATTCCCCTTGCTTCATTTCTGTGGGGTAGGTAAAAATATTCATCACACCATTTTTTATACTTTGTATAATAATTTTTATTATGACGATCACACATTGTTTTTAAAGAACGATGGAATTTATTTTTTTCATTAGCATCCTTTATTGAAGGGGTTACATCCATTCCTCCGCCAAACCAATTTTGGGTCGTGCAAATATATCTAGTATTAAAATGCATTGCCGGAATATGAGGATTTTGCATATGCATTACTATTGAAATCCCAGATGCCCAAAATCTAGGATCTTTACTAGCTCCAGGAATATTTTTTTGGAATTTTTTAGGAAATTTTCCATATACCTTTGAAAAATTTACGCCTACTTTTTCAAAAACTTTTCCATTTTTGATAATTCTATACTCACCACCACCTTCATCTCGATCTTTGCTTCTTTGCCAGGAAGTTGATTTAAATTTTATTTTATTTTTTTCTAATCTAGAAATGTCATTACAGATAGCGTTTTGAAGAAGTTTAAACCAATTACTTGCTAGATCTTTTTTAATTTCATTATCCATTTTATATCAATTTAGTTTGCCTTAAGCTTTCTGCTAACACAATAGCAACAGAGGAAGCTATATTAAGTGATCTAGTATTTCCATTCATTGGTATTTTTAAACGGTCTTGAATAGATTGGTGAATACTTTCAGGCACTCCAGCACTCTCACGACCAAATAATATTGTATCTTCTTTTTCAAATTTAAATTTTAAGTATGATATGGAGGCTTTTGTTGTCATTAATATTATTCTTATTCTTTTTTGCTTTAAAAAATTCCTCTGCACTTTGATGTATCTCAATTCTTTCCAAATCCATATAGTCCATTACTACTCTTTTGAACCGTTTGTCATCTAGATGAAAACCACAAGGCTCAATAATTTCTAGTTTAGCCCCCAAACAAGCGCACGTTCTAATTATTGCTGCGGTATTTTGCGGTATATCAGGTTCGTATAATGCAATATTTGGTTTATAGTTCATATTTATGTGTCATTCTTTCAGTAGAAAAAAAACTATTATCTTATAAGAAATCGTATATTAAGTAATTTTTTAACAATAATATTTAAAAAAATGTC
>JGI20151J14362_10001887_pt1 | contig 14989 bp, 9 predicted proteins | sample COG_01_FD_14362 | JGI IMG/M metagenome (IMG submission 14362)
CGAGAATAATACTATTCAGCAACAAGAACGAGGACTTTTACGAAAGAGTGGTGAGACTTTGAAACGAAGAACGCTTTTAAAAAGAGGATCGGGCGGAAACGCGACGATGATTAAAGGGAACGTATTGAACGTGTCGAGGCGGATGACGAGCGTCGCGGCTTCTTCTTCTTCTTCTTCTTCTTTGTCTTCTTCTTCTTCGATTTCANTGGACTTTTCTCGGGAGGAGGAAGAGGAATTCGATTCCATCAAGATTTTTAGCGTGAACGACGTGTACGAGCTCGCCAACGTCTCGAAGCTGAAGGCGTTCGTGTATAACAACACGAACCGGTTGAAAGATCCGCACATGGTGGTTCTGTGCGGCGATTTCTTGTCGCCGTCGCTGTTGTCTTCGCTGGATTCCGGTCGCGCGGCGGTGTCGGTGATGAATAAAGTTCCCGTGGATTACGTGTGTTTAGGGAACCACGAGTTTGATCACGGGACCGCGGCGTTAGGGGCGAGGTTATCCGAGCTCAATTCTGTGTGTTTGAACACGAACGTGGAAGTGAAAACGTGCGAAAACGCAGCAGAAGGCGAGGATAAAGAGGAGTGCGAATTCGACGGCGGCGTCGCGCAGTTTATTTCGGAAACGCCAAAATTCGAAGTGATAACGATTGGTGGATTGAAAATCGCTTTACTCGGGTTGTGCACGACGACGACGCCGCTGTCTGCCGCGAAGAAGCCGCAAGGCGTGCACTTTGCAAACTGCGCGGAGAAGACGTTGGCGACTTTAGAGGAAATCGATCGATTGAATAAAAAAGAGAAAAAAGACGACCCAATCGACGTTACGATTGCGTTGACGCACCAAACCTTGTCCGAGGACGACGAATACATCCGCAAAGTAGGCGAAGATAAACTAGACTTGATCTTAGGCGGGCACGAACACCAGCCGTTCATCGGGTTAGTCGGCGACGACGAAGACGTGAGTAAAGACGCCAAGAAGGGCGTGTTGTGCGTCAAAGCCGGGATGGACGCCGAGAACGTGGTCGTGGTTACGATTAAAAGAAGTAAAAAGAAAACAGGAAATAATAATAATAATAACATGGGAGTGAATACTTTCAGTGGTCCAGGGTCGAGGAAGAGTTTCAGCGGCGTGGCGCGAGCGATGTCCACCAGCGCCGGCGAGTGGGACGGGAAAGTATTGAAAAAAAAAGAAGACGAAGAAGACAGCAAGAATAGTAACAACAAGAATAAAAATAACGGTAGTAGCATCTCGAACGGTACTACGTATGTATCATCAAAAATAGAAGAAGATAAAGAGTGCGACGAGGAGTGTCAATCGTTGAAATGGGAAATCGACGCGATTTCCGATCCAATTTCGGACGACTACCCAGGCTGGGACGCGGTGCCGAACGAGACGTTCGTCACCGTGGAAAGATCTACCACCGGGTTGTCGTCGTCGTCGTCATCATCATCATCGGCTGCAAACTTGCAAATCACCGCCGAGCTGATCGATTTGACGGAATATCCGCACACGGATCCGGAAATCGACGCGGATATTTACGAGCGGTCGAAAGTCTTGAGAGAGTTGCACGAGTTCATCTTGCCCGTGCACATCCACGCCGAGCGGTTGGCGTTGCACCCGTTGTCGTCAAAAGATGCGAGGCAGCAACAGTGCACGTTAGGGACGTTATTCGCGACGATGTTGAGAGACGAACACGCGGCGAACGCGTGTTTGTACAACTCAGGAGGCATGCGCGCGAACGCGACGTACGATTTGAAACGACAAGCGTTTACGTACGGCGATTTAGTCGCCGAGGTGCCGTTTGAAAACTCCATCGTCAAGCTCGAAATGACCGGTCGCGAATTTGCGAGCGCGGTCGCGTTCAGCGAGCGCTCAAAATCGGAACACGCGAGTTGGGGAGGCTATTTACAGTGGGACATCGGGTGTCAAACCGTCATAAATCCATCCACCGGCCGATGCGAAGTCACGCACATCGCCAAAGAACCCATAGACATGAACAAAATGTATACGGTTGTCACTTGGGGTGGTTTGTTAGAAGGCACGGACGGTATCCCCCAATTCCAACGCGCCGGCGAACGAATGGCTCGAGAACATTTCGGAGAAGACGCCTTGATCGATTACGATGAACTCATGACCTCGGGATTCTTCCACGAAGGCACGCCGTTCAAAACGCTCATCATCCGCCATCTCTGTCGCTGGCGCTGGCGCGAACTCCAACATAAATGCGTGAGCTTTGAAAACTTAGACTACGACGAGGACGGCTTACTCTCCGCCTCGGACGTCGAAAAAGCTTTGCTCGATTACACGGACTCAAAATCCCCTCGCTTAGAGGCTGAATCCATGGTTCGCCTCTTCGAATCCGGTTTACGAGAGGACAACGGCGGCGTCTCCAAGAGCTCCTTGGACGTCTGCTTAGAGCCGTTTTGGAAATCGGAAACGTCTTTAAAGCTGGTCGAGTACGAGCAGTCCCAGCTCACCTCCGTGGACGAGAGCGACGGCGAGGGGTTGCCCTGGTGGATCGCCGAACAATTACAATCGCAACAACAACAATCGCAACAACAGGAAGACGAGTTTCATCATCGTCTTCATCGACGGGGCGGCAAACAACAACAACAACAACAACAACAACAACAACAACAACGTTTATAAAATAATAATAAAAGCTTTTAGTCTCCGTCGCGTGTAATTCAATATCTTTGTATCATCAGCATCACATAAAAACGACGCTCTCATCAACAGTATATCATCGCCGGCGGGCGGACGCCGTCGACCGAACGAACCCGCGCGTGGCTCTTTCCTCACAAGAACACCACCACCAGAACAACAAATAAACATAAACACGACGTAAACATGGACGCGGCGAAAGAGGCCAAAGCGGACGCGGAAAAAAAAGCGCGCGAGTTATTGCCGTGGTACACGAGAATGTGGTTGGTGTGCACGTGCAGATGATTGCTTTGATTTAATCGAATCTTAAGAGAGAGACGTAAACGCGGAAGAGAGATGGAGAAAACGACTGCGCTTTCGCCGTTCAAGACGATGCGGATTTCGACGAAGACTTCTCTTAAAAGCGAGAGCGAGAGAGGACGGAGGCAAAAAAAACACGCCTCGAATTCCTCCTCGAATTCCTCGTACCTGAAAACGAACAACAACCGATCGTCTCCGTTAGAGAACGCGAAAGATGAACTCGAAGTTCTGTGCGTCCAAATGAACAAAGGAATCGATATTTCAGAGAGAGAGAAAGAGGAGGTGGACGAGCGCGTGAAAAACGTCGAGAAGTATTATCAATCATCATTGATGAGTAGCACAATGGAAAATGTGGCGAACGGGTATTGGCGAGTGATCTATTCCACGGCGCCGCCGCCGTCGAATGGACAATTGTTCGGGCCGATTTGCGGGACGGCGTTTCAATCCATCGATAAGGAGGAGAAGACGTACGAGAACGTGTTAGCGCTCGGGAATTGGCTGACGCTGAGATTGAAAGCGACGTACGAGATTTTGGAGAATACGAATGAAACTCGATGGACGGTGAGTTTTAGATCTATTCAGGTGGAACTTTTCGAGAAGAAAGAGCCGGTTTTCGTAAAGGCGTTTCCGAAAGGGACCACGAGAGAGTGGTTGACGACGTTTCAAGACGACGAGTGGAGGATCGTGCGAGCGGGCAGAACGAAGGAAGAGATTTCCAAGAACGTGTTCGTGATGCGTCGAGAGAAGCCGTGGTGGGAGACGTGATCTTTTCTTATTAAACGACGGGGCATTTAAATACACAACTCCTGCAATGTGCGCTGTATGATTAATTGTTATACACTCGCTCAACCACGCTCAACCACGCTTTACCTTTGCTGCAAAATTTGGCGCGCGCTCATCTCGCTGAACAACGCGTTCACTTTTTTCGACGTTTTGTACACCACGTCCGCGAAAGAGTCCAACCGTTTGTGGTCTCTCAATTGGCCGACGTCTAAAAATCCAAAGTGCGGCAAGTGAAATCTTCCGCCCATCACTAACTTTCTCTTCTCCTCTCTATCCGGTAAAATGTGGCTGCTTTCGCCGCTCAGCGCTCTTTTCCGCATCGCCCTCAACACGTCCGGCACGCTCGCTCGATTCACCTTATCTATCAACCACCCGGGGATGTTACTCCCCGGATCGGTTAAAATTTCGTACGTCACCGAAACGCCGTTCGCGGTCAACGAACCCTCTCGATTTTTCTTAGACGGTTGAATCGTCCACCCTCCATCGTTCGCCAACAATCTCACCACGCCTTTCTTCGGTTTCGGTCCCACATTTTCCGTATCCAACGTCCACCTGCTCTCGAACCCTTTCTTGCGATTATTCTTCGTCTCGATGCGAATGGTATAGTCGCGATTCTTCACCACCGGAGCGGTCACCACGCCGTACACGTAAAACGTCGCCGAACCATCCGCGAGTTTCCCTCGCGTTTTCAAAACCTTATGTTTCCCCACGTACGGTACGAACTGCGCGTACTCGTCCAAATCCGCCACCGCTCTCCAAAAATTTATCGGAGAGACGTCCTCGTACGTTACCGTCGCTCTGATTTCTTTGATTGGGTTGTCACAACTGTCTTTAGTACTGGTGTTTTGATTTTCCCGGGTCCAGACTTCGATCCCGTCTTTCGTCGTCGTTTGTTTCGCGAATGCTCCTGTTTTTTTCCCTCCTTTATTACTACTCCTTTTACTACTATTATTACTCCTTTTCTCGACATTATCGACGTTCGAAGTCGCGATATCGTCGTCCGTTTTTCTCCGTCGTTGTGGTCTAATTTTAGTCTTCGTAACGCTTGTTTTTCCTTCGTCTCTTTTCTTAAGCGTCTTATTACTCTGAGATTGTCGCCTTTGAAACCAGAACGCGGCGGCGCCGTCGTCGGTCGCGTTGCTCTCCATCATTTTTATGTGGTTTTTCGTAAAGAAACAAAACGTTCGTTTGTGTTCGAGAGAGAAAAGATATGCGCGCAAAAGAGAGAAATGTCGAGTCAACTTAGAGAGAGAAAATGAGGAATTTTACTTTACTACTTTTACTACTACTATTACTACTGCTGCTAAAACTCACTCTCGTTATTCTCCTGGTGCAAAGGACGAGGAGGACGAGGAGGATAAGGAGGAGGACGACGCCATAATAATAGATGATGATGACCTTTCGATTTCCTGATCTTTCTTGGCGCGTTCCTTGACGCATCGAGAATGTTGACACCGTCGCCTCGAGAAGTTCAAATCCAACCGCGCGACGCGTATTCCAGCTTCTGAGTTTTCCTTTTTCTCCCACTCTTTGAAAGCGACGGAGTAAGCGACGTATAAATGGCATCCTCGCTGTAACATGGTCGGGTAATGGATTAATGGCCTGTTTATTGGAGCCGAGGCGTAATAGGCGCGCGAGCCGGGGACTTCTTCGATTTGCGCCAACACGGCCCAGTTTTTACCTCTGTCGGGAGAAACCGCCACGGTTAAGTTGACGCGCATTTGTTTTAATCCGTATTGTCGATCGTGGGAGTTGTAGGCGATGGCGGTTTGGCCGTCGGAGAGAACGATGGCGTTGATTTTCGAGTTTGGATTCGGGAGTTCAATAGGCGCCGCGGAGGTCCAGCTAATGCCGCCGTCGTCTGATTCCGAGCGGTAGATTTTACCCGTAGCCGTTCGGAAGAATTGAACGAGTTCGCGTTCTTTGTACCGCACGATGGTACCTTCAATGAGCCACGTGTTGTTGCTCGATAACGTCAGCTGTTCCGTCCACGAGCGATCTTCGCACTTGCGATTTTGTTTCGCCACGTTTGGGCATTTTAAGGATAAACACGTATCGAAGCCTTTTTGCGACAATTCGTGTTTACACGCTTTGCACAGACGCCTGGCTCTGTTTTTATCCTCCGTGCACGACACGTCGCCTCGTAAAACGCCCGCGGATAAAGCGTCGTTAATTAACGGGTTCAGCTCTTTCATCGCTCGCATTTGCGCTTGCGGATCGCACGTGGATTTTCGCGGGCTTTCTCTCCAAACCGGGATGGCCCAATTCGTACCTCCCGATCCGGATCGCATGACGACCGGTGGGTTCGCGGTGACTAACGGCCAACCTTCGCCTTGGCTCGAGAGCACAACTGGGTAGGACCAATCCTCGCCGTCTTCCGATTGGGTCATCAGAATATCTCCTCCAGGGTTCCATCCATCCTCTCTCAACTCTGGATTTACGCGACATTTGCTCGATTGCGAATAGAATAAGGAAATGACGCCATCTTCGTCCTTCATCATGGATGGACCCCACATGGGACCGTCGCCGCCGGCGCGCGCCGAGTCAGATCGAAGATCAAACAATCGAGTCGGTGCTGACCACGTGATCCCGGCGTCCTTGGATAACGACAACGCGATGTGTTGATCCCCGTCGCCTTCTCTCTCTTTCGCTTGTTGCCAAGAGGCGAGCAAGTCGCCGTTTTTTAAACTCACTATGGACGCCATGTGCATGTACTTCATTTCTTCGGAGGATTTTTGCACCCACGCGTGCGATATACACGTCGCGGACACGGACAGATCCGAGTTTAAATCGCAATCGAAACAGTGCGGCGTGGCGTGTAAATCGCGCGGTTTACAAACGGCGTTTCCCGATGTCATAGTTTTCGGTAAAGCGCTTTCGTCGAATTTATCCGGAGGAGAGTCGCAGAGAGGCAGCATGGCTTTCCTCGCCACGTCTGGGAAGTCAATTTCCATCGCTTTGGTAAACTCCTCTTGAAAGTTCAAGTTGGACGGGTTCTCTTTCGCTCGTTTTTGCGCGCGGAGAATGAAAGCGTCTCCCGGCATTGCTCTCCAAGCGATTTGGCCTAACGCCGGATCCAATTCTCGATCGAGCCAGTAACTATACGCTCTCTTTTTCACCGAGGTTGCGTTGACAGCTTCACTCGTCGTCGTCATCGAAGAAGTCGTCGTCGCCGCCGTGTTCTTCAGCTCTTGCGCACTCTTCAACTCCTTCTCGTCTCTCTCCTTCTCCTTCTGCAAATGACTCGCGTCGTCCGTTTCTCCGTCGTGGTTCATCGCCGTCGCTTCGATCGACGCCTGATGATCGATGTATCGCTCTTCGCTCGAGACGACATCGACGGAGTTACTCGTCGTCGTCGTCGTGGTAGTACCGGCGGCGCTCTCGCCGCTCCCTCCTAACATCATCGCGTCTAAATCATCAAAAGCGTGTTCTCCCACATCTCCTCCGTTTTCCTTTTCGTTGTTCAAACGTGAAGTAGGAAACACGAGTCTTTTCACCTCCGCGTTCGTCGAAAGCTCTCCTTCGTCTTCGATGTCGTTTATGTCGTGCCTGCTTCGATACCGTTCCAGCAACACGTTCAAGACTGCTTTCATTTTACTACTTTTACTACTACTGCTGCTCTCGTGATTTGATGATACAGACGATGACGACACCGCGGCAAAGTCGTCCTCTTCGTTTTCATCGTCTCGAGTACTCGTTACTCTCCTTCTTCGTCGTCCTCTCGTCTGTTGTTCTTGTTGTTGAATGGAATTCGCTCCAAAATCATCAGAATCTTCCCCGGGGTCTGTCACAGAAACATCAGCGGAAACAGGGGTGGACACAAAGAAAGCCGCAGCACAAACGATAAAAACGAGGACGAAAAAACACCCGCGTCTTCGTCTCGTTCTTTTCAAAGCGAATAAGGTTGGAATCGCCGTCATTTTTGGAGCGTGTATTCTCACGTTAAACTCCCTCTCACAGAGCAGAGATTTTTCTTCGTTTCCTTCCTGAAAACACTGACGCATTTCGCACAAAAAAGACGCACAAAAAGAAGCGCTTTTGATATTCTTTAAAGTAATCTCTCTCACTCTCGCGAAATTACCGAGATCGATCGAACCGCGCGATCGTGCGGAGAGATATTCATTTTTTGTGTTCGCGGTGAGATTTGGAACGAATTCGCGAAGAGGAGTATATTCTCTTTTACATCATCATCATCATGCGAAGATTTTGCGCGTTGATTTCGCGCACCACGAAACGGTCTTCGGACGAGATCAATTTCCTGCGGAAAAGCGTAGCATTAGGAAGCGCCTCTTCCGCGCAAACGACGTCCTCTGAAACGACGAAAAGATCGTTTTCAACCAATAATACTCCTGCCGTGGATGAGAATCTCGTCCCAGTGTTCGTCGACGGCAGAGAAGTGCACGTACAAAAAGGCGTGACGGTACTCCAAGCGTGCGAACACGCCGGTGTGCACGTCCCACGGTTTTGCTACCATCCGCGGTTGTCCATCGCGGGGAATTGCAGAATGTGCCTGGTAGAGGTGGAAAAATCACCGAAACCAGTCGCCTCGTGCGCCATGCCAGTGATGCCGAACATGAACATCAAGACGACGACGGATTTGGTGAAGAAAGCGAGGGAAGGCGTGATGGAGTTTTTGTTAATCAACCACCCGCTGGATTGCCCGATTTGCGACCAAGGCGGCGAGTGCGAGTTGCAAGACCAATCAATGATTTTTGGCTCGGATAGAAGTCGGTTTACGGAAGGGAAACGAGCGGTGGAAGATAAAGAGTTAGGGCCGCTCGTGAAGACGGTGATGACGAGGTGCATTCACTGCACGAGGTGCGTGAGATTCGCGACGGAAGTCGCCGGCGTGCAAGAGTTAGGGGTGACGGGAAGAGGAGGTCAAGCGGAAATCGGAACGTACGTGAGTAAGTTGTTGAGTTCCGAGTTGAGCGGGAACGTGATTGATTTGTGCCCGGTTGGCGCGTTGACCTCGAAACCGTTCGCGTTTACCGCGAGAAGTTGGGAGTTGAAACCAACCGAGACGATCGACGTGTTGGACGGGTTAGGAAGCTCCATTCGCGTGGACTCGAAAGGTACGGAAGTCATGAGAATCACGCCCAGGTTGCACGAAGGCGTAAACGAGGAATGGATTTCGGACAAAGCGAGATTTTCCTACGACGGTCTGAAAAGGCAAAGATTAGATGCCCCGTACGCGAAGAACCCGAAAACGAACAAATTGGAAAAAGTCACCTGGGAAACCGCGTTGGAAATTGTCGGCGAACAGTTGAGCAAGGCGGACCCGAGAAATTTGAGAGCGGTAGCCGGTAAGCTCGCGGATTGCGAGAGTATCGTCGCTTTGAAAGATGTCATGACGTCGTTAGGATGCGTGAACTTTGAAGTGGAAGGCGTAAACGCAGACGCGGTGAATGTTGATTCGAGATCGAACTACATCATGAACTCGAACATCGTAGGCGTGGAAGACGCCGACGTCGTCTTGATGGTGGGCGCGGACGTTCGCTTAGAAGCGCCCGTTTTGAACGCCAGATTACGCCGCGCGAACGTCGCGGGTGGCGTAAAAATGGCCACGTTAGGACATCACGGCGACTTGACGTACCCAGTTGAAAACTTAGGCACGGAAGCGTCCATCATCAACGACTTGCTTTCCGGCAAACACGCGTTTAGCGAAACGTTGAAAAACGCGAAAAACCCGTGCGTCATCGTCGGTTCCGCGGTGTTAAACAGACCGGATTGCGCGCAGTTATTGAAGAGTTTACACCAATTGTCGGACCAATTCGGTGTCGTTACCAACGACTGGAACGGATTTAACGTTCTGCAAGCGTCTGGAGGCACCACCGGCGCGTTAGACCTCGGTTTCGTCTCCTCGAAGAACAAACACATTAGCGAAAACGACGGCTTGAAAGTCGTCTACAACTTAGGCTCGGAGACCATCTCCTCGTACGACTCCGAACCGGGGAAGAAATTCGTCATCTACCAAGGCCACCACGGCGACGTCGGCGCGGCTGGTGCGGACGTTGTCCTCCCTGGCGCGGCGTACACGGAAAAAGACGCCACGTACGTCAACACCGAAGGAAGAGCGCAAAGGGCGTTAGCCTGCGTGGCGCCTCCGGGATTAGCGAGAGCGGATTGGAAAATCTTACGAGCGGTTTCCGAATTCGCCATGGTTCCTTTGAAATATAACACCATCGAGCAGTGCAGAGAGAGATTGGCGGAAGTCTCCCCAACCTTCAACGCCATCGATGAAGTCGAACCGAGCTTATGGTTAAACGGCGCCTCGTACGCGCATTTAGCCGGAGGGACGCCCAACGTCGCCGCTAAAGGCGGAGCAGGTAAAAAAACCAGCGGTGCGACTGTTTTCGCCTCCGAACCGTTAACGACGAACGTCGAGAACTTCTACATGACCGACGCGATTACGCGAGCGAGCGCGACCATGGCGAGATGTTCCAAGGCTAAAGCGACTGGATCCGCTTTTTAGTTTTTGATTTTATTTTTGTTGTATTTATAGAGAGAAAACCATCCTCATTAAAACGTTCGTTCGTTCATTATTCTCGTGCAAATATACTCTCGCATCGCCCTCTTCTTCTTCAACGATGACGTTTCAAAACGTAAACGACGCGAACGAAGAACTCGCGGGAGCCTCCGTGATGATGAACAACCCTAACGCTCGGCAAAGATTCGCTCCGGGAAATTCGAGTTCGAATTCGAACAACAACAACAACAGACCGTCGTCTTCGTATCATCACCATCACCATCAAAGACGAACGAAAAGAAGCAACAACAACAGCATCACGACAATTAATATTATCAAAAGAGCGACGAAGAATAAGACGAAAATCTGTCTCGTCGCTTTACTCGTCTTTATATCGTTCGTGAATCTGATGGTGTTTTCGAGAGATTCCGAGGCGAGATTGATGTCCTCTGGGAGGAAATACGCTCAGAAGAAAGACGCACAACATCGGGAAGAATTATCACACGAAGACTACGACTTTGGTAGTAAAGACGAAAAAGGTAGAAAGAAGGACGATTCAGACGATTCAGACGATTCAGACGAAAAACCGAGCTTAGAAACCGCCTTGTTGGGATCCGCGTTAGCGGTGGACAGTCCTACGTTAACGTCTGGATTCAAATCGCTGAGCTACCCGTCTTTGGCGGAAGTCGGGGACTCGAAGCGCACGTTTTTAGTCGCCTTTGAAGGGAATTGGGAATGGGGCGTTCCGAAATCGCTGACGAACAGGGAGTTGGATCAGAGGAAAATAGAGGACATCAACGAATCTCGAGGCGGGCACTGTTACGTCAGTCGAGGACGGGTGTTACCGATACAGCCGGGATCGGACGTCGCGCCGAAGGAGCAATGGCACGCGCCAAAGATGGCGGTGAAAGGAACGTCTTCGAATGATAAGTGTTGGCGTCCCCAGTTGTTCGTGGTGCCACAAACGCACGAGGTTTTGTTGTTTTATAAGCGAGGCGCGAGTCGAGAGACGTGGGAAGGTTTTTTGAAACGCTCGTTGGACGGCGGGAAGACGTGGTTAGAGGAGGAGAAGTTACCGCCTGGAATTTTAGGCCCGTCGAAGAATAAAGTTTTGAGAAACAGCGAAGACGAATCGATTCTGAGCGCGAGCGAGAGGTGGACGCGGTCGAGCGCGTGCGCGTGGATCGAGAGAGCGGAAAGAGAAGGGAGAGATTGGACCGTGAAAAGCGGTCCGATTCGCATGGAGAAGAAAGGTTTACAGGAACGATACGGCGGAGGAAGAATGGGCGATAAAGCGGCCGAAGAGGAAGCGAGAGATTACGGAGGCATCGAACCCGCGATATTTTATAAAGACGATGGAACTTTAGTCGTTCTCGCTCGACCGGCAAAAACGACCGAACGGTTTCCGAAAAGTTTATCCGGCGTCGTGCACGCCGGAGGACGATCGAAACAGTCCTCGAGATATTTTCCGAAAATGTTAAAAGCTGAATTGAAAGACGAACCGAACGCGCAGTGGTCGGCATTTAAGGAAATCGCGGATTTACCTTTACCAACCGTATTTGGTCGAGGATTCGACGTGGAAAAGTTAACCGACGGACGCGTCGTGTTAGTTATGAACGACCCGGGTAAGAAAGGCGTGAGCGTAAAAATCTCGAGAGACGACGGCGAAACGTTTCGAGAGGCGTTTGTGATTGAAGACGGCGACGATGAAGACGAAAGCAGTGGTGGTAGTAGTGGTAGTAGTAGTAGTAGTGGTAGTAGTAGTAGTTACACGAGGGATCCAGTGATTCACGTGGCGAACGATGCCATGATTCACGTGGTTTACGTTGCCAACAACGGGAAGAAGATCAAGAGAGCGGTGTTGGATCCCGAACAGTTATAGTATTAGTCATGTATGATAAGAAATAATTTTAGAGCATATCAAAAATGTAATAATATAGTGGTGCAACAGTTAATGAAAGAGAGTGATTCTATCGCCGGGATAGATGACGTCTGGGTATTTGACCAAGTTCCCGTTTGCGTCTCTCACTTCTACTTTTTCCGGCAAAACGCAGCCGGTGGCCGCGCACAAGGAATCCCCGGGTTTCACCTCGTACTCACCTCTGCGTAACGGACCTCTAGGGTCGTCCGGGTAAAAGTAATCTATGTTGTTACCGCTTTGCTGCTGCTGCTGCTCTAATTTCTGATGTTGTTCAGACACGTCCACGTCTTCGATGGAGACGAACCGTAAATCTCTCTCGTCCGCGCTTCTCGAACTGCGGAATCCAACCAAGAACAAACCAATCGCGGCGCCGACTAAAACGTTCGGATCGATCGTTTGTACGATCGATCGCAAAGTCGTAAACTTTTTTAAAACCGTTCGTCTGGACCTATCAGCTATTCTTGAGACTAAACCGATGGGTTTGCGAATGATATTTCGACTCGCTCGCTCCCTCGCTTGCATAGAAATGTCGGTTAAAATGCCTCTTTGCCGTAAACTCCTCAACGCTTGCTCTTTCGTTTGTTGTTGTTGTTGATTCGTTTGTTCGTCTCGAAAACTTCTATTCGCGACGGAGGTGTTCATGGACGACCTCACCGGCGATAACGGCGGACCGACGGAAACTTTCGACGTGTCCAATAAGAAAGACCTTTGACTCCTCGCGTGGTTGGTGTCCACGCTCCTTTCCTCTTCTTCTTCTTCTTCTCGCGTTCTATTTATCGTCTCTCTGCTATTATTATTGTTGTAGCTAAAATTATTATTCAGGTTTTCAAAATCGTGCGCGATTTCCGAAACCGTCGCACCCGTCGATATTGGATTCATCACACCTCCCGTGACTCTCTCTCTTTTTTCCCTTTCCTTTTGCGCTCGTTTCATCTCCTCCAACTGCTTCTCCAACGCCTCTCGCCGTTTCTTCTCCTCTTCCAACTCTTTCGATTTCAACGTCACAGTTTCTTGCGCCTCTCGCGTCACCTCTTCCGGTTTCTTAAACTGCGGCGGCGTTCGAGAGAATCGTTCGAGAAGTTGCTTCCGTCCTTCCGAAATCTGGTGTTTCCCGATTTCAAACACGCCGCCGCCGCCGCCGCCGCTCGATTGTTTCTCGGGCGTCTTCTCGCCGTCCGGGTGAACATTTTTATTCGCGACAAGATTCCTCGCTTTCTCCTTCCCGAAATTCACGCCTTCCAGCGTCACTCTCACGCACACGTGCCCGACGATGTTTTCCCTCAAATCGTCCCACATCGCGATCCATTTCCCCGGCACTTTCCCTTTATTCTCATTCGCGAACAGTTGGAAATCCATGGTTCCAAATCCCACAACTTTGGTCATCTCCTCGTCTAACAACTCCACCGATAAGTGCGTGTACGTGTTCACGTTCAAGGTCAGCGGTAAATGTATCTCCGCTCTAAAAACTGGATCTGTGCCGAACGCACCGTCGGTTATTGCGACGGAGTCGACTAAGCCAGGCGCGAGTAACGCGCACCGAACTCTGGTTTTCAGATTCGCGCGTTCGTGGAACGAGCGCCCGGCGATGACTGCGACGGAGCAGACGTCTTTTTTTAACATGCGTTTTAAAACGTCGTCGTCTGCTTCTTCTTCAGCGGCGAGAGTACCACCTCTGAAAAAGCCTCGATATCCTCGTTGTCCTCCTCGTTTCGAAGAGGAAGACCCTCCTCTCGAAGGCGAGAACATTTTATTTTAAGTGAGAGCGGTTAATATAAATCAATAGCACAACAAAGTGATGTGTCGAGTTCCTTCCCAACGGACTTCTTCTTCTTCTAATTTTTTCGTTGTTTTCTCTCTGTCTGTTGTAAAAAAAATTCGTTTGCTGTTTTTTTGAATTTTTGATCGAAAGAGCGAAACTTGTTCTTCTTTGAACAGAAGAAGAAGCAGTCTTTTGGGCAGAATTTTTGCCTTCTTCTGTTTTGAATTAAAAAAGAGATTTTGTCTCTCGTTTTCAACGAGATCGCTCGTTCTCGCGTTTTCACTCGTTCTTGAAGAGAAAAAAAGAGATCGAACGAGAAATTTCTCATCCCTCATATCAGCACTCCCCGATCATCACATCACATAATACATAAAATATGGCCTGCACTTTATCCGCTTCGGGTTTACTCCCGCTCAAACAACGAGTAGTCTCGAGAAGTTCCAGAAGAAACTCCGTTTGCGTCAAGGTACGGTTTCTTATTTAGCATATGTCGTGTTTTAAAAGAGAGAGACGAGAGAAGCGATTTTTTTCTTTTTTCTCTCTCTATCTTTTGGGTTTGGGATCCAATTTTGTGTTGTGTTCCTCTTTCTCTCTTTCAAACGTAGAACAACTCGCGCGCAACGTGAATGCGCGCGCGCGTGAGGAGAGTTTTTGGGCGCGTTGTTGCGTTGTTCTCCGATATACATATATTTGTATAGTAAAAGAGAGAAAGAAAGAGAGAGAGAGAAATTGGATGTCGATGATGTGTGTTTGGGTGAGAGAGAGACCGCCTTTGGCTGTAGGAGAGAAAAACGAGAGAAACGTTCCTCCTTTTACAAAACACAGGACGAAAAAGGAGGAGATAATCGTATCTTTTTCCAGGGGGGAGATGCGGCTATTTAGGGTTATTTTTTTTCTCTTTTTTCAAACTTCTCTCTCTCTTTGTTGTGTAGTGTGTGCTGACATGAAAAACGTTTTTCTTCTACTTCTTACGTCAAACACCAATCACGCGTAAAACAACTTTTATATAGGCTTCTTCCCAAACGACGAAACAATTTATCGCGCAAAAAAGCGAGCAATTGTCTAAATCCGTCGCCGCGGCGACGACTTCTG
>JGI20151J14362_10001889_pt1 | contig 14979 bp, 19 predicted proteins | sample COG_01_FD_14362 | JGI IMG/M metagenome (IMG submission 14362)
CCACCTACTGATCCAATCAGTCATTACCAATCCTTGATATAATATAAATGTTATTTAACCTTGCAAATTAATTTGCACATCATATAAGAACATAATATATTTTATGGCTTTCAAATGCAATTTTATGATAACTTCAAAAAAATGAATCTACCAATAAAATAAAATGACTCAAGATATTGGCGACTGGGCTCTTTACTTATCAGACGAAAAAAATAAGGACTATTTTGGCTCTTTACTATCATTTCTTAATTCCAGAGTTGATTATGAAATTTTCCCTCCTCGGGGAACCTGGTTTAAGGCCTTTGAATACTCAAGTTTCAGGGCTACAAGGGTTGTCATTCTTGGACAAGATCCATATCATGGCGAGGGTCAAGCAGAAGGGTTAAGCTTTTCAGTTCCAATGGGAATAGCTGTTCCACCGTCACTCAGAAATATTTATAAGGAGCTTGATCAAGATGATGTCGACTTTGATAATCCAGGACATGGTCACCTGGAAAATTGGGCTAGACAAGGAGTTTTACTCCTCAATAGCGTCCTTACAGTAGAAAAGAATTCTCCAGCTTCTCACGCTAATCAAGGTTGGGAGGTCTTTACCGATCAGGTTATCACTCTACTAAACGACAAAAAAGATAATTTAGTGTTTTTACTCTGGGGTGCTTATGCAAATAAAAAATCAGTATTAATTGATAGTAATAAGCATTTAATTCTTAGTGCGGCTCACCCTTCCCCATTTTCTGCCCATAAAGGTTTCTTTGGCTGCAAACATTTCTCAAAAACAAATAGCTACCTCAAAGCATCTAATCAGGAATTAATTGATTGGAGCTTACCCATATGAAATTACTGATTGATGACGCAGTCTGGGGCTTTGATAAAATTTTTTCTGAATTTGGCGAAGTGTTTACTCTTCCTGGAAGAGAGATAAGAAGAGAAAGTCTAAAGGATTTTGATGCATTAATAGTCAGATCTAGAACTAGAGTCGATGAAAAGCTACTGAGAGGCTCTAAAATAAAGTTTGTTGGCTCTACCGTTGCAGGACTTGATCATATAGACCAAGGCTATCTTAACGATCAAAAAATAGTTTTTGCATCTGCTCAAGGCTGCAATGCCAACGCTGTTTCAGAAGTATGTAATCAGTGCAATCGCAAATTTATCGAATGACTTTAACTTCAAATTAGCTGACAAGACTCTTGGAATTATTGGCGTAGGCAATGTAGGAAGGAGGCTTGACTTCAAAGCAAAGCAACTTGAAATGAAAACGCTTTTAAATGACCCACCTCGAGAGGCTCTAGAGGGAAGTGATAATTTTACTTCTCTAGAAAAAGCTCTTAGTGCTGACATAGTGACGTTTCATACTCCTTTGACTTACTCGGGTCCACATCCTACTTACAAACTTTTAGATAGTCACAATTTCAAACATATTAATAAAGATGCAATAGTCATCAATGCTGCAAGGGGAGGAATCATTAATGAAATGGCCTGGGAAACAACCCAAACAAAAGCAAACATAATTGACTGTTGGGAAAATGAACCCAATATTAACTTAAATCTTCAAAAATCAGCTTACTGGTCAACGCCTCATATTGCAGGGCATTCTATTGATGCTAAATTTATGGGCAGCTTCATGGTCTATAAAGATCTCTGCAAATATATCAAAAAGCCACTGAATGAGAACATCGAGCATCTGATCAACCCAGAATTAAGAATCATCAGAGAGAATAATCTTCACGAGACTCTTAATTCAATTTACCCATTCCAAGCTGATGATAAAGCAATTCAAGATATATCTAATTTTGAAGATTACAGAAGAAATTATCCTGAACGCTATGAATGGAGGCACTTTGAGACTGAATACAAATTACCAAAAGCTATCTAAACTTTTTTAATGTGTGATTTATAAGTATCAAAAGATACAAAAGAAAATCGCTTAATTCTTAAAACATCTTTAGACTCTTTGTCCAACAAATTAAGTGCACTATTAAGTACTCTGATTAAACTCCTTGAAGAGCATAATGGACTATCTTTATGGGTAACCAAAGGGGGAGCAGGAGAAATAATTGAGCGCCCTATTATCCTTAACTCATCCCCAATTTCAGGCTCAGCTCTCTTTATATTTTTATAACTTATTGCATCGATACAAGCAATATCAACTTCATTATTGATAATTTTTTGAATACTGTTTTTATGAGAGCCAGTAGTGACAATTTTTTTGTAAAAGTTATCAAAAACACCAAGCTTTTTTGTAACCTCAATCTCACTTCGAAAAACATTACAGCCGCTTTGTGAGTCATAGCTACTTATTGCGGCAACTAGCCCCTTAGATTCTGACAAGGATTTAATTTGGCTTTTTTTAGAAACCATAAAGTAACTAAAGTAGTTTGGCCCTTCAAGCCCCTCAAGATCAAAATGAGGAGTACAAATTGGAATTAATTTGTTTTGAAATTGACTAACCAACGGCAAACCACAGATATGACTAATTCGGGTCTGACTTGATACAATGTCATTTTCCTCAATACTGTTCAAAAAATGAATTGGGAGCCTTAGACCAGGACTTAATTTTCCAGTAATAAGAAAAAGGTCTTGCCATGCTCTCTCAAGGTCATCATTAGTTGAGTACATTCCAATACCTATATATTCTTTTTCCATAACTCAGTTAAAAGGCTGGATGTTTTGGTTTATCAACAGGCTTAAATAGATATTTTTTAAACCAAGTAAAGTAACTTTTTTCTAAGAAAAAACCATTGGATTGTTTATATTTTTCTGAATTAGATTTGTATTCTCTTGGTATTTGGTGCCAGCTCATATTAGGATTTTTATGATGCACAAAATGGAAATTATTGTTTAAAAATAAAATTCTCATTGGTAAAGAGGTGCGCATTATTATCGAGCGGTGATTTGGGTTAGAGCTAGGACGGTGCTCATAAAAACTTCTTAACATTGTCAATGCTTGTGCCAAGTAAGCGCATCCAATATAAACTAAAAAGTGAATATTAAAAAAGGACCAAATAAAATATAAAAGCATCACTACAAAGACCTCATGAGAAAACCAAATTAGAAAATTGACTGAAAAAACTTTTTTAAAACTCTTCAAAAACTCTTTTTTAAGTGCAATGAAATACCAAAGAGGTCCGAGTGTTAATCTTCCTAACAAAGTCATATTAAATTCTGCAAGTTTTTGTCGATAACCTCCTAATAAATCCCATTCATCCTTACTAATAAAATAGCTTTCTGGATCAACACTTGGAATTGTTAAATTTATATCCTCGTGATGCTTGAGGTGTGAGCTTTTGTAAATCAAATAAGGTGACCAAAGAGCTAGTGATGGGTATGCCAATAAATCATTAAATCCTTGATATCTTGTAGGGTGGCCATGAAGAATTTCATGCTGAACAGATCCATGGAACGTTAAGATGAGAATTAGAAAAAGATGGGAGAACGGAATATTAGAAAAATTACTCAGCACTGCCCACCATAGAAAATAAACTGAAAAGATGATAAGCCATGTGGGAAATTCAGTTTTTATATATGTTTTGTTATTTTTCATCAGACCAAAGAGCTCATATACTTAGCTAACATCGATAAGGAAGTGATAACTATTAGTACTCTAATCAATTTTGGATTAGCCTTCAGTAAGTAATGCGTTCCCATAAAAGATCCAATCAATTGTCCCAGCATCATAATCAAACCTACAACAAAGGCGATGTGTCCAAATATAAAGAAAACTATAAAACCTGCCAGATTAGATGCAAAGTTAAGTGGCTTTGCCAATATTGTGGCTTGAATAATTTCAAGTTTTTTAAGCATCACGCCCGTCATAACAAAAAATGAGCCGGCTCCCGGGCCAAACATCCCATCATAAAATCCCACGCCTGGAACAGCATATGATTCAAATCTCTTGTCAGACTTGGAGCTAGAACTAATTGCTTTAGGTTTCGGAGAAACAATAAAGTAAATTGCAATAAAAACAAGAACGACCGGAATTACAAACGAAAGAACCTCGGTATCAACAAACTGAACAATGATGCCACCTAGGACCGAACCAATGAAAGATGCGATCATTAATTTTTTAACCATTTGCCAGTCTAACTTTTTTTTACGAAATAATAAAAAGGTGGCAATGCCTGTACCCATGCTGCCTTGCAACTTATTCGTTCCAAGGACATAAATGGGAGGAATACCGCTCAGTAAAAGTGCTGGGACTGCAAGCAACCCTCCTCCTCCAACAAGTGTATCAAGAAATCCAGCTATCAGTCCAACAAAGAATAAAAACACAAGAATCTCTGTTGTCAAGTTTGCAATATCCATTTACATTATTATCTGCAGAGAGTGGGAAACCAGTCCTCTCTGAGACGCTCTCCATTTTGTTGATTTATATCGGGAAAGCTTGGTGAAGTCCTTCCTGGGCGCTCATTATAAACAACATCATCCCCCAGCAACCTAAAGGATAGAGTTCTACTCATCTTTTTTTCTAGATTTGCATTTGCAGAATGAATCGTCTTGAAATTGAACGCAACAACATCGCCAGGCTCTGTCTCCCATTCTTTTATTTCATATGCTTCAATGTCTGGCATATCCATAAAAACTTCACTATCATCATAAAAACTCTCATTATTAGCCCAGCTAGTTGGTCTTATTTCTCTGTCTAAAAGATGACTTCCAGCAAGAGATCTCAATGAAACATTTTTGTGTCTTGACTCTAAAGGCAGCCAAAAACTTACGGTTTGATGGCCAGAAACGCAGTAGTAAGGCATGTCCTGATGCCATGGGGTAGGCACTCCAGAGTTTGCTTCTTTATAAAAAAAATGGTCATGAAAAAACTGCACAGATCTGGACTCCATCAAATTGGAGGCTATCGCGGCTAGAGAAGAATTAAAGACAAAATCCGTATATTCAGGAATACGCTTCCAATTGCAAAAATCTTCTAAGAATTGGCCCTGGTGTTTTTCATTTTGGTGAACCAACGAACGATCACTTGGGTTTTTGAGATGAAAATCAGCACCATTAGCTAATATATCAATCCACTCTTTGAAAAACCCTCGAAGAATAACAACGCCATCCTCTCTAAAGCTTTGAATATCAGATTGTTTGATTAATAGTGCCATTACCCTAAAGTGGTTTTTTATCCAAATTTGACATAGCTTAGATAATAACTAAATTCTCAAACCAAAAAGATACATTTTATAATTTATACTCTCTTAAAGAACAATTAAAAACATCTGTATTATTAACCTAATTTTTACTTTACCATCCCCCAATGAAGCTAATTTCAGACGCCTTTACTATCAAAAAAATTCCCAAAGTGTTCTGGAGCTCTGAAGACTCTTATAACTTAAAACCAAAGCCCTTAACCTTCATCTTTCTAGTTTTTGGTTTATTTTTGTTTGGATTGGGAGAGAGTCTTCTCATAACTAGTGGTGCTGGTGTTGGGCCCTATACTGTTCTTGCACAAGGAATTTCAAACCTTACTAATTGGTCCTTGGGGCTTTCTACATTTGTGATCAGTATTTTTGTTCTTATGTTGTGGATACCGTTGAAACAAAAGCCTGGAATAGGAACAATATTAAATGCTTTTATTATTGCTCTGACAATTGAGTTTTCAGTTTATTTTTTGCCATATCCTGAGCTCTACCCACTTAAGGTATTGCAAGTAGTTATTGGGGTCTTGACTATTGGGATTGGGAGTGGGTTCTATTTAATTTGTAATCTTGGAGCTGGCCCTAGGGACGGCCTGATGATTGGACTACAAAAGGTCACCAATATGCCAATTTATTCTATTCGAACTACAATTGAGATTAGTGTGGTTGTTTTAGGTTCAATATGTCTCTTGAATAATTTAGATAAACTATTAGGAGAAGTTGTTGGACTTGGAACAGTTATATTTGCTCTAGGAATTGGACCNTCAGTTGCTCTAGGCATTNCAATTGTCGGAAAACTCTCTAAAGAGGCCTAACTATTCAAAAAAATGATTAGGTAACATAATTTCTNANCTTAAAATTTGATGAGTCCCACTCATTAGATTGCATAATTTTTTTAAGNTGCATGATTGCATTCCAAACCTCTTCATACCTCATATAAAGAGGTGAAATTCCAAACCTCAAAATATTGGGCTCACGATAATCACCAATAACTCCTCTTGAGATTAGTGACTGCATAATTGGGTAGGCATTTTCATGCATATATGAAATCTGACTGCCTCTATGATTTGCATCATCTGGAGAAAATAATTTAAACCCAAATTCGTCACACTCTTGGTTAATCAGCTCAATAAATACCTCAGAGAGATGAATACTTTTTTCTCGAACTTGTTCCATAGATATGCCATCAAAAACATTAACGCCGCACTCTACTGCCTTATAGGCAAGAATCGATGGTGTTCCACAAATAAATTTATTAATATTATTTGCAGGTTTGTATTTACTTTCAAACGCAAATGGATCAATATGTCCAAGCCAACCTGATAGTGGCTGTGTTACTTTCTCAATTAAATCACTATGAACATATAAAAATCCTGGCGCTCCTGGGCCACCATTGAGGTGCTTATAGGTGCAGCCAACTGCAAAATCCACTCCGATATTATGTAAATCCATTGGCATCACACCAACACTGTGACTAAGATCCCAAACAACTAGTGCTCCTTTATTGTGAGCATAATCAGTAATTTTTTTCATATCACTAATTCGACCAGTCTTATAATTAATATGAGAAAGCATTACTACTGCAGTTGATGAATCTATGTATTTTTCAATATCATTTTCATCATCTTCAATTAATACACACTCATACTGATTATTTGACATTCGATTTACACCTTCAAGAATGTAGAGGTCAGATGGAAAATTTGTTGATTCGCTTAAAATTTTTTTTCTATTTTCATTTAATTTTAAAGCGGAAGTAAGTACTTTAAATAAATTAATGGAAGTGCTATCAACTACTATAACTTCTCCAGCTTTACCTCCAAGAAGTGGAGCAATTTTGTTACCCAGTATTTGAGGCAAGTTAATCCAATCAGCCTTGTTCCAACTATTGATTAAGTCGCTACCCCACTCCTCATTAATTGTTTTATTGAGATGGTTAAGAGTTGTTTTTGGGACAGGGCCCAATGAGTTTCCATCAAAATAAATTGTATTTTTTGGAAGATTAAACGCCTCTCGATATTTTGAGAGTGGGTCTTGCTGATCTAGATTCTTTATATCTTCAAGTTTCAGTGTTTTCATTAAGACTTAATTGTTGAATTATCGTTAAAATTATAGTCTATATAAAAAAAATCAAAGATCATTCAGCAGGCCCCAAAAGCGATAAAATTAACTGATGGATAAAATTATTGTTCAAACTGAGGACTTTGACCTAGCTTCTGAAGTTGAGTTAATAAAGTCAACTAACTCCTGCATAGGGGCAGTAGTGAGCTTTATTGGAACCGTTCGAGATTTGACAAGCGAATCTCTTGTCTCCTTAACCTTGGAGCACTATCCAGGGATGACAGAAAAATCACTTAGATCAATTGCTGAAAAAGCAAGAAAAAAATGGGAAATTGAATCTGTTACAATTATTCATCGCGTTGGGACTCTTGGCATTGGTGATCAAATAGTTTTAGTTATTACTTCAAGCAAACATCGACAAGCTGCTTTTGATTCCTGCAACTACATCATGGATTTCTTAAAAACGGATGCCCCATTCTGGAAAAAAGAGGTTTCTGACAAGGAAGAAAAGTGGGTTGGCAAGAGAGAAAGTGATGAAGAACAAAAAAAACGCTGGTGAGCTTAAAAATTCATATCTTCTAGGCTATTAAGATTAGTTAACACCTCCAAGCGATCAGATACATCAACCCTTTCTAAATTCTGTTGGCGATACCAATGAGCCATTTTACGGCCCCCATCTTTTAGAAAAGAATCAAGACTTTTACTCAAGTTTGACCTCATCAAAGCGAATGTTGCATGCATGATTGAGCCATCATGTGCTACACAAATATCTGCATCTTTTTGTTCCATTTTAATGATTAAATCATCGATAAGCTTGGAATCAACTAGGGGGCTATCGCATGGAAGAACGAGGAGATACTTAGTTGAACAAACCTTTAGCGCTTTTGAAATTCCAGCAAGGGGTCCTTGGAAGTTCATTAAATCATCTGAAATGACTTCTCCATAGGTTGAGTAAGAATCAAAACTTCTATTCGCACTAATATATATCTTGTGAACTCTTGAATCTATAACACTTATAAGATGAGCTACCAAAGGTAGCCCCCGAAATTCCACCAAACCCTTGTCCACTCCATTCATTCTTAGTCCTTGACCACCTGCCAAGATAACTGATGAAATCTCACGTTTTAAAATTTTTTTCAATTAATTAATGTCCTTTTTTCAAGTTATTAGTAATTTGGAAATTTTCTTGCAATTGTATAATACACCGTATAGATAAAAAAAAATTGGAACATCATGAATGATCAATCAAACAAATCGAGCTCTCCAATGTTCAGCGATTCTCTCATGAGTGCTGATGATGCGCTCGAATTTTTAATTGATTCAGCTCTGGTTTCAGAGCATACTGAAATTACATCATTAGATGACTCAGTTGGAAGAATACTGTCTGAAGACATTCACTCTAAAATTAATGTGCCAGGATTCGATAATAGTGCAATGGATGGATATACAATTGCACTTGATGAGAAAAAACTGGATTCAATAAATCAAACCTTTAGCGTGGTTGATAGAATTGCTGCCGGTTCCACTGGAAAGGAACTTAAAAAAGGGAATGCTGCAAGAATCTTTACGGGGGCACCCATACCTAAAGGGGCAAATACAGTAATTATGCAAGAGGAGTGTCAAGCCTCTGAAGATGGCTCAGAGATAACAATTAGTAGATCTATTGAATTGAATGAAAATATTCGTCCAACAGGCAATGACATTTTAAAGAATGATGTAATCCTTAAAACTGGAAAAAAAATTGAACCCGAAGATATATCCCTTGCGGCATCAGTTGGCATCGGAGAACTTCACGTCTTTAAAAGGCTTAAGGTTGGAGTCTTCTTTACTGGAGATGAACTGGTTGAGCCTGGTAATTCCTTAAAAGTAGGAAAAATTTATAATTCGAATCGATATGCGCTAGTCGCTCTTTTAAAAAATGCTGGGTGTGAAGTTATTAATCTTGGCAACATTAAAGATAATTTTGATTCAACCTGTGGTGCACTTGAAAAGCTATCAAACGACTGTGATTTGATTATGACAACTGGGGGAGTTTCAGTGGGTGAAGAAGATCATGTTAAGCCTGCCGTTGAAAAACTTGGCTCACTAAGTCTATGGAAAATTAAAATGAAGCCTGGTAAGCCACTCGCCTATGGTCAAGTGAGAAATATTCCTTTTATTGGTCTTCCAGGAAATCCAGTGTCTAGCTTTGTTACTTACTGTATTTTTGCCCTACCTTATATTAAGAAAATACAAGGAAACAGCAATTTCAAAAATAAACCAATTAAAGTGAAAACAAATTTTGACTGTAAGCGTGCTAAACCTAGAAGAGAATATGCGCGGGTTAAGATTGACTATTCATCAGAAATTCCTATTGCGAGTTTGTATCCAAAACAAGGCTCAGATGTCATGAGTTCAGTAGTTTGGGCAGATGGAATTATTGAGATACCTGAAAATACTGTTTTTGATACTGGTACCATTCTTGATTATTACCCACTAAGTGAGCTAACAAGATGAGCAAATTAACGCATATCAATTCAAATGGTGAAGCGCAAATGGTTGATGTTTCGGACAAAGAAAATACTATGCGAGAAGCCAAAGCTGGAGCTAGGGTTGTAATGCAAAGTAACACTCTAGAATTGATAGTCTCAGGCTCTCATAAAAAAGGTGATGTTCTCTCAGTAGCAAAGATAGCAGGAATACAAGCTGCAAAGAAATGCTCAGAACTTATCCCACTTTGCCATCCGTTAATGCTCACAAAGGTCAATGTTGAACTTACTCCCAACAACGATAAAAACTGTATTGAAATCACTGCTACTGCAAAGCTTAATGGAAGAACAGGTGTTGAGATGGAAGCACTAACTGCGGCAAGTATTGCCGCTCTAACTGTTTATGATATGTGTAAGGCAGTTGATCGCTTTATGGTTATTGATAATGTTCAACTATTAGAAAAAAAAGGTGGTAAGTCAGGCCACTGGATTTTAGAATCATGAATCAAATAGTTGATCCATTCAACAGAAAAATTACCTACTTGAGAGTCTCAGTTACTGATCATTGCAACTATCGTTGTCATTACTGCAGAGATGAGGATCACCAAACTCATACTAAAAAATCGCAGGTTTTGACCTTCGAAGAAATTGCAAGAATTGTTCGATTGTTTGCTGAACTAGGAGTGACCAAAGTTCGACTCACTGGAGGGGAGCCACTGCTTCGAAAAGATATTCTTGATTTAACTAGAATGCTCGGAGAAATCCCCGGATTGAGTGACATCCCTCTCTCAACTAATGCCCATCTTTTGCCAGCGATGGCTTTGAAGTTAAAAAATCATGGCATCAATAGAGCTAATATCTCTATTGATTCTCTTATACCTGAGAGGTTTAAAGAAATTACAAGAGATGGAGACTTGGAAACTGTTATCAATGGAATCGATGCTGCGATATCAGTTGGGATGAAACCAATCAAGCTTAATATGGTTGTCATGAAGGGAACTAATGATGATGAAATTGAATCAATGATTGAGTTTGCAATTAATAGAGGTCTAGATCTTCGATTTATTGAAACAATGCCCATTGGTCTTGCTGGAATAGAGGCGGTAGATAGACACCTTAGTGAAAAAGATATTTTAGATCGGGTTTACTCGGCTTATGGAGATAGACTCATATCCCAAGACTCTAAGCAAACTGATGGCCCTGCAAAAACGCTTAAAATTGAAGGCACAAACACTAGCATAGGAACAATTTCTGCAGTTTCAAATAACTTTTGTAGTAGCTGCAATCGAGTCAGGTTGACTGCCAAAGGTGAATTAATCCTATGCCTTGGTCAAAAGGACTCTGTTTCTCTTAGAGATGCTATCAGATCTGGTATGAAAGATCAGGAAGTCAAGCAATTAATTCTCAATGCAATTACAAAAAAACCTGAAAAACATTTTTTTGACTCAGTTGTTGATAATATTAGTAATCGACAGATGGTGGAGATGGGAGGATGAAAATTCTTTATTTTGCCTCGCTCAAAGAAAACTTAAACACCTCAGATGAGTATTTAACTTTTAAATCACCAGTCAAAATATCAATAATTAAAAAAGAGCTCATACAAAAATACGGGGAACATCACTTCCCAAAAAATATACTATGCGCAGTCAACCAAGAGATAGCTTCTGAAGATACATTAGTTAATGATAAAGATGAGGTCGCTTTTTTTCCGCCAGTGACTGGAGGATAATAATTAATATGGCAAATAATAAAATTAAGATTGGCTTTCTTACGATTTCAGATAGAGCTGCTAGGGGAATATATGAAGACATAAGTGGACCAGCAATGCAGGAATGGATTTCAAATGCTGTTACCTGTCCTTATGATATTGTTAAGAAAGTGATTGAAGATGAGCAGCCTTTAATTGAAAAAACTTTAATTGATATGAGTGATAATCTAGGGTGTAACCTTATTCTCACCACTGGGGGAACAGGACCAACAACAAGAGATGTAACCCCTGAGGCGACAGAAGCGGTATGTGAGAGAATCTTTGATGGCTTTGCAGAACAGATGAGGATAGTTTCGCTTCGAACAGTACCAACTGCAATTCTTTCGAGACAGATTGCAGGAACTCGAGGCAAAACCCTAGTGATTAACCTTCCAGGTAAGCCTGTAGCAATCGCAGTTTGTCTTGGAGCCGTCTTTCTTGCAGTGCCAAAATGTTTAGAGCTTCTTGATGATTCAGTAATAACAATTGATAAATCATTCGTATCTCAAGTATTTGAGTAACTTGAGTATAAATATGTCTAATCAAAGGGACTCCTCACTTGACTTAATGAGAGGAATAGCAATCATAATGATGATTGCATTTCATTTCATCTATGATTTAAATACTTTTGGTTTTACAGAAATTCCATTATTTACACACTGGCTGGGTATAGCCTGGCGATGTTTGATAGTTTTTTTCTTTTTGAGCGCGGTTGGAATTAGCCTAGTCTTTGCTCATAGCAAAGGCATTCAATACAAAAAATTCTTCAGACGACTCGTATTTCTTGGTATGGCTGCTCTTATCGTATCAGTTGGCACCTTCATTATGTTTCCTGATGGATGGGTTTATTTTGGTATTCTTCACTTGATTTGGGTTTCATCCTTGATCGCCTTAGTGTTTGTAAACCAGCCTAAAACCTCACTTTTGATTGCCCTATTAATCCTGACTGGCATAATCTTTGATCAGCCCAATCTCGGATTTCTTTTAAATATTTTCGAGCCCTATTTACCGATTGGAAGTGTTGATTATTACCCCTTATTTCCATGGGTGTCGTTCGTCTTCATAGGAATTTATCTTGGACATAATCCTTATTATCAGAATGTTTTTACTTTTCGATCAAGATGGATTGAAGTGATGGGTAGAAATGCATTAATTATCTACCTTACTCACCAAGTAATCTTATTTGGAGGGATAAGCATAGTTTATTTTTTAATTTCTTAAACTTCTCTTGAGTTTAAAAAAGTGATACTTTGCGCCTAAATCATCTAAAGGCATTTAGATGCATAAAATACTAACCAATAATTTCGAAACTACTTAAATATTTATCCGAAATTTCGATACCTAGACCTGGCAAGTTTTCATCTAATTCTAGATAGCCATTCTTGGCATCAGGATCTCCTTCAAAAATATAATAGAAAAGCTCATTTCCAACTTCAACATCAAACATAGGAAAATATTCAGCGATAGGGCAGTTGGCATTTGCCATCGTTAAATGATAGTTATGCATTTGGCCTGCATGAGGTATTACAGGAACTTGGTAAGCTTCAGCAATTGCATTGATTTTTTGAGCAGCAGTTATACCTCCGACACGATTTGTATCATACTGGAGTATACTAACAGCTTTTTTCTCCAATAGCTGGTGACATCCAAAAACTGAAAATTCATGCTCACCACCTGAAATTGGAATAACTCCCATTGCATTCAACTCTGCATATCCGTTTATATCATCAGCAAGAACTGGCTCCTCCAACCATCGCATCTCATACTTTTCAAGCATCGGTAAGATACGCTTAGCATAATCAAGATTCCATCCCATGTAGCAGTCGATCATTAAATCCACCTCATACCCCAGAACCTCTCTAAGTGCCTCAATACGTTTGACAGTCTCCTTCATTCCTTTAGGGCCATCTTTTGGCCCAAAACCAGCACGTGCTTTAAACCCTTGATAGCCATTATTCTTTTCTATATTTGCTTCTTCTTGCATGGACTCAATAGATCCAGAATATAATTTTGAGTAATAAACAGGAATCTTTTCTTTGGTTCTGCCTCCAAGAAGTTTGAATACTGGTTTTTTTGTAAGTTTTCCCATTAAATCCCAGATTGCTATATCTATTGCAGAAATTGCTATCATTCCAATGCCTTTGCGACCCCAAGTATGAGTTCTGCGATACATCTTCTCCCAGAGGTATGCATAGTCAAAGGGATCTTCTCCTATGACCATAGGGGCAAACCAATCATCAATTGCTTTTTTAACTACAGTTGGAGCAAGAGCTGCATTTCCAATTCCAATAGTACCATCGTCAGCTTCAACTTCACAAGTTAACCATTGATGAAAACGAAAAGAAGCCATTGCATCACCCTTATCCAAGAGGACGTCTGAAGCATTAGTACAAAAATTACCAAGAGGTGGAACTGTAGGTCCTTTCCAACTCCAGACTCTAGTTCTAACAGATTTAATCTTTACCATAATTACCTATTATTTTCTAAATTTCATCGACAGTAACTTGATTTTGAACGCCCAATTTTTCGATTCCAAGATGCATTTTTTGACCAGAACGAAGATAAATTGGATTAGGTTTTTGACCAAGTCCAACGCCAGGAGGAGTTCCAGTAGAAATTACATCTCCAGGCTGAAGTGTGAAATATTGACTTAAATAGTGGATAAGATATGCCACTCCAAAAATCATTGTGCGAGTATTGCCATCTTGGTAGCGAATTCCATCAACATCCAACCAAAGATCTAAATCTTGAGGATCTCCAACCTCATCAGGTGTTACAAGCCAAGGGCCTATTGGTCCAAAAGTATCACAACTCTTTCCCTTAATCCATTGTCCAGAGCGCTCTAGCTGATACTCACGCTCAGAAAGATCATTTATAACGCAGTATCCTGCAATATGATCAAGTGCATCTTTTTCATCAACATACTTTGCCGTTTTTCCAATTACAACGCCCAACTCAACCTCCCAATCTGTTTTGATTGCATTTCGAGGAATAATAACATCATCATTTGGACCACATATTGAACTAGTTATTTTAGAAAAAATGACTGGTTCTTTTGGCACCTCCATGTTCGATTCTTTTGCATGATCTGAATAATTTAAACCAATACAAATAAAATTACCAACTTTACCTACACAAGGACCAATTCTTACATCACCAGAAACCTCTGGAAAGTTATTAAAATCAATTTTTTTTAATTTTTCAATATTAACAGGAAGCAAAGTTTCGTCTGAGATGTCATTAACATGCCCCGACAAATCTCGAATTAATCCATTCCTATCCAACATCCCTGGTTTTTCTTGACCTGGCTCGCCATATCTTAGTAATTTCATTTATACTCCTATCCTGGCTCGCCATATCTTAGTAATTTCATTTATACTCCTATATCTTATAATTGCTGTTAAATATTATTTCACTTTAATGCTGTCTACTGATGAACAGGAGTCCATTTTTCTATTGATTCTAAAAACTTTTCATTCTCTCCAGGGTGCATAGAAATATTAGTTTCTTGATAAGGAAAATTATTGTTTTTAACTTCCGTGTTAAATGCACTTAAAGCCTTCACACGCTC
>JGI20151J14362_10001900_pt1 | contig 14935 bp, 10 predicted proteins | sample COG_01_FD_14362 | JGI IMG/M metagenome (IMG submission 14362)
AAAAATAGACAAATTCGACGCTGTTGTGCAATGGTTGGTCTACGTGTACTTGACCTTTGTAGGATTTCTATTGGGAGCTTTGAGCTAGGGAATTTACCTGAAGGTTCTTGGAGAAGATTGACGCAGAAGGAAATCGCAAATTTGAAGAGGATTTGAACCCTCATATTTTTGAAGCATAGTCTTGGTGGAATCTGGAAAGGTAAATGACTTGAGGAAATTGAGGACGTAACGGGCCTAAATTGTGTATTATTAAGTCTACGTGGCTAATGCCGCGAACTTTTCTTCAGCAAAAGTTCACCGAACAATTTCGGTATGCAAGGTTAGCTTATGAGAAATTTGGAGCAAATATAAAGCATGCTTATACTATGAACATATTTCTATTTTGAAATATGAAAGTATCTATAAGGGACGAGCCGATATGAATGGCAAGAATAGTAAGTAGTACTTATGAGATAAAAATTTTCTTATTACTCCAAATAGTATCGTTTATAACTTTCTTCGAATGCAATGAGCCAGTCAGAATACAATCGTTATTGCTTCATTTACTAAAGCCATGGAACAGCAAGCGGATTTGAAGCAGCATTAACATGCCAGGGATCTGCAACGTGATTCAGAAGTGCTTGAACAGGTCCAAGACCTTCCGGATAGGCTTGATTTTGGGCCAAAATACCCAAAAATGCGACCATGGCAAGCCTACCATTCGCTATTTCCTTGCGTTTCAGAGACTCAAAACCTTCTCCTTTCGATAAACCAGCCGGGTCGAAAGATCCTCCCGGATACATTCTTTTCTTAATATCCTTTTCTGAAATGCGCTGTTGCTCTGCGAAAGCCATGAGTAAAATTTCGAATCCAACCAAAGTCGACATGTTCGATATCGGAAGATCAATTCCTCCCCAAGACTGCTGGGCTGCCAGCGGGGCCTCTTGCCAGGTACCAAAACCACCGGCTTCGACACCCCAGCATCCAGCAACACCAAGCATTGCCCAGCGGGCATTCAGTAACTCGGCTTCCTGGAATCGCTCCAAATTAGATGGAACTTCGCCCAACCCCAAAGGATCAAATCCATAATCTCTATAATATGCAATACAATAAGTTGACATTCTTTGTGATAAAAATACTCGTTACCCGGGTCTCGAGCCATCTAAGTACGCAGGGATTTTTGAACCAGGCATCCACGTTGCACGTGCGGACTGTAGATAAGTTTTTCACTCCAACTTTGATTAACAAAATGATAAACATACCTTATTCATGGTTCCATTAGATGGTGCCAATAGCGTGCGGCCTCCGAGAAAACTTGTAGTGCTTACTGAAGACATCATCATAATATGTGCGCGTGATCGAATCTGTGTTCAGGAAAGGAAGTGGAAAACGTCTCCGGCACAAACAAACCAAATCTAAAAAATCTTAGGATTNNGTTTAGGGACTCAAATTTCAAAAAATGAAAAATCAGTTCAAAAGAAAGGGTGTCGGAAGAGTGTTGCTCCTCCCCTCCTGCGCTTGGGTTCAGCAGCTTAACGAAGGGCGGCTCTCAGACTCTCTCATTTTTTTTCCGGGAGCGGAATGACACTGTAGTTTAGAACGCTGTAAGGGAAACCCGAGGGAAAGATCGAGTAACTAGTGAAGTTGAAAAGTAATTCCCGCATAAAACATATAGGGTACAGGGAAACTATCAATAGTAAAGCTCCCTTGCTCGTTTTGCCCGACTTTACCCTCGGCATGTGCGGTTTTGATTCGACTTCGAAGCTTTGACAAATATATTGTGATACCATTTTACTGCAGAAAGTATGAATACTGATGGCACATTGAATGCTGTACTCTTACTTATCGGTTATGGCTACCTCGGAATCACAAGTCTGATTTTTTGTACACAAAGGAAACTTCAGTACTTTCCTGATCACCACGAATACCATTTGCAGAAGGTAGATAAATATACGCATTTTACTGCACGTGCTTCAGACGGAGTTATACTGAAGGGAGTTTATTTGCCTCGGGTGAGAGAAGGTGTTTTTAATACCTTAACTTTACTGCACCTGCACGGAAATGCTGGAAATGTTTATCACCGTATACCATGGGCAACTGGAATACAACGGAACTTTGGCTGTGGTGTAGTTCTATTAGATTATCGCGGATTTGGTGGAAGTATGGGCGCTATTAATGAAGCGGGGCTAGTATTAGATGCTATTGCCGGAGTTGACTGGATAACACAAAATTTATCAGCTTCAGAGGAAATTGTTCTGCACTTGGAATCCATTGGAAGTGCAGTTGGGCTAAAGGCCTTACCAAAACTAGGTGCACAGTTGAGGGGGTGTGTTATAGAAGGTGGTTTACCGTCATGTATCGAAATTGCCCAAGATCTCTTTCCTTTTTTCCCTGTAAAATTTCTGATGAAGGATGGTTGGGGAGAAACTTGTTACTCAGCTCAGGAAAATACTAGAAATATAGATGTACTATCACTCCATGGTGCACTGGATCAAATTGTTCCACTTCATTTCGGAAGAAAACTTTTTCATGCTCTAGGTAGTTCTAAGAAGACAATGCACGTGTTTCCACGTGGAGGACATAATGATTTATCAAGTCAACCAGGTTATATTGGCGCTCTCAAGGCATTCTATTCAACAGGAACAAAAACAGTTGTAACTTGAACTCGTTAGGAATGCTCTACTCTGGCGTCTCGTTGCCATTCACACGCGGGTTAACAATAGTCCTGTGACGAAAGAGTCTCATTAATTGATTTTAAGTTACTGTAGAACGAGGTATAACACAGGATAAGCTGGAATAAGATGCATAGTATATATATATGAATAAATAAATCATTTTTAGTGAGGAAACGCCTTGTTTTGGCATTTTTCAAGTTGGACTAGTTGTATGCATCTATCTTTCTGACTTTTCGAAAATGTCTTGAAAGCTGAGTTGAGCTTTATGGTATCTTGCGCTATTATGGCATCCCTTATATTTGATGTGCTGTATAGTTTAGAAATGGCAAATGGCATTAATGCAGCTTGGTCACTAGGTAAATCATTATCCTTCATCCATGAAGAGAGTTGCTGCATCTGGCTGTGGACGCCTTGCTGAAACTGAAACTTTGAATCCGAACAAAAACTATATTCACCATTCTGGTACAATACAGAAAGCGCAAGTGGATACCAAATTTTCCTAGCGTGTACATCCACATTATGTGATAGAATTATACCCCGAAACATTGATATGATACGAATTATCATAAAAACATCAGAATCAATTTCTGTCAAAGAAATTATTCGAAGTTCTGGCGGAAGATCGAAATCGAGCGGGGATAAATGTGCTTCTTTGATATCCATGCGAGTGTCAAAGAGCAAGTATGCTAAAACTGAATCAACTTCACTAGTAGTATTTTCGAGCTTTAATCCAAGTTGTTGCATGCATCGAATACACTCTTTTGAATTATTATAAAGTGCAATAACTAGACGGGCAAAAACTAGCTTGGTTTCGTCGCGAAGTATTTTCATCTGTCCAAAATCTATCAAAGCACATTTTCCTTTCGATGTTAGGAGCACGTTCCCAGGGTGAGGATCGCTATGGAAAATGCCAACGCCAAATAGTTGAATACCATACGAAGATATCAAATTATTACAAAATACTGAAGCTGATTCTTTTTTATCTGAGAAATTTAAGTCACCACATTGTCCAAACAAAGCACTATCTGAACAGTTCAAACCATTTATAAAGGTCATGGTCAGTATTTTCGATGAAGATAGAAATGGATAGGACTGCGGAGCTTCAGCATCGATATTTATTTCAGATAGATACGATCCAATTGAATTAAGCATATCACTTTCTCTCTTAAAGTCAAACTCCTTTGGAACCTTGAGTAAAGAGAGGTTATCAAAAGACACAAAACAATATTAATAGACAGAACCTGTTGAGCGTATTCGATTAAAACACTCGTATGATCAATGGGAGGCTTAAGACCGATTCGATCCATTATTTTTGAAATCATCAACATATTTCTGATATCACTGCGTAGAAGATTTTCACTACCTGAATGCTGAACCTTTATTGCCACTTGATCATTTGAACCTTTCAAAACGCCAGTGTGAACTTGTGCAATAGTTGCCGATGCTATGGGGTAATAATTAAAATTTACGAATGTGGTGCTTATTGAAATTCCAAGCTGCATTCTCAGCAGTTTTTCGACCTTTTTAAAAGAAGTTGCCGGACATTCTTCAAATACAAACTTGAGAGCTTCAATATATTGCCTGGGCAATAGATCTGTTTTCGTTGCAAATACCTGCCCCACCTTAGATAACAGGAATCAAAACCGAAAAGAATATTGAAAAAAATTCCAAACTTTGATATAAAAACCAGAGAGGTCTTTAAGCATATTTGCTGTGCGCTGGGCACCCCAAGAGTGGCGCTCACCCCAAGTCAACTTTTGGAAGAAATATAAAGATACAATTAATTTAAACTTGAAGTTGGTAATCTCACCTGTAACTGCTCCGCGCTTTTCTTTTTATTCTTTGTTTCCCTGTAAATTTTGTTCAGAACTATACATATTTACCACCGGATTACTCTGAATAAGACTCACAGAAGAATAGTCTGGAGATATCCAGCTATAATAGGACCCATAGAACTATAGAAATGCATTGTACGGTACAACCCAGGTAATACTCTTTTTAAAAGTTTCGGCGTGAACTATATATAAGATTTTAGGTGCAGAAAGGCTTGTGAGCATGCATTACTGTCAAGAAACAGCACAGTGACTGTAACTCTCTACCAACTGAACAAAGCCCAACAATCTCATTTTTGGGTGAGAGAAAAGAAAGTGTGCGTTCCTGTATGAATCTATAAAGGTCCGTTTTGATGCAATATTAAGATACAAAAGTACCGAAAGGATAATAATATGTGCCCATTTAGATAACCCTACAACAACTTTTCCTTAGATTCTTATCTTAGCTGAAACAATCGGAATGCTTACGTGGAAAAATTAATTTAAAAGTGTACGAAGAGAAAATACAAAAAGAAGCTCTGAGCATTTCGAATCGAGAGTTTGACCTGAGTGCCTGTGGGGAGGGGAGGGCAGTGGAAAAGGCCCGCGACAAACCCGAGTTTACTTTCCTTTCTATGTCCGACTGTCGGAGGTCGCTACACAGGCAGATATATCATATCAATATGATGTGCGGAATAAGTAAATACTATTTAGTACTGATATCAACACTGGTAGTGTTTTCTTTTTTTTTTATGCATTTCACCTTTGATTTTTGCGTTTTTCAAAATTTTTGTTTTGACGGGGGCTCACAAAATCAAACTCCAAAGATCTTCAAAAAAAACGCTTTTTATGAGACACACATCGCATTAATCTCGGCATGTTTCTCAAACGCTGTTTCGGAACCCGAGATATCGTCTTTAAGGATGACACCACAAATCTAACGGATTCTGCATGCTCACTGCGTGTCAAAAAGACTTCAATTAAATTTCGGAAGGGTTCCGCCGTCAAAGAGAGGCTTTACATGGAAGCTCACAAACAAAAACGAGGCGCAATTGCTGAAGGAGTCACTAGCATCCCGAGAAGTTTACTAAAAAATACTGTTGAGAACAAATGCGAATCCACGCGAGCATTCATATCAAGAGCTATCAAAAGAAACGTTCTATTCAATGATTTTGATGATGTTACCTTAGATCTAGTTATTAGTTCTATGAAGCTCCTAAAAGTGAAAGCGAAGGATTTAATTGTTACACAAGGAGATCCCGACGCAAAAACGTTCTATGTTATAAGCAGTGGTGAAGCGATCATTTTAAAGAACGAAAGCGATGATTTCGAAAATATTGAATCAGCACCGAATTTGAACTATGCTTATGACCCAAAATCTGCTAAAATACTTAAAAAGATATGTCGAGGATATGCCTTTGGAGAACTTGCACTCTTATATTCATGTCCACGGTCAGCAACTGTTCTCGCTCAAACAGACATGGAGCTTTGGACGCTCGATGCTTTGGTATTTAAGTCAATTAAACATCAACTGGCTTCAACAGAAGAACAAAAAAGATTGCTTCTTTTCTCTGGAATTGAAATTTTTGCTGCTCTTAATGAAACTCAGTTGAAATCAATTTCGGCATCCTCAACTAGAGAAATATTCTCGGCTGGAGAGACGATTATTCATGCAGGGGAACTGGGTGAAACATTTTATGTAATTGAATCTGGAGAAGTGTCATTTATTTCGAAGGAGTGCATAGTTGGTAAATGCTCTTGTGGTGGATATTTTGGAGAGCTGGCACTAATTAATGATCAGCCAAGAGCAGTAACTGTACGAGCGACTACTAAAACAAAATGTCTTGTCCTCTCTCGAAAAATATTTGTTCAAATTTTAGGGAACCTAGAAGAGGCTCATTGCTTTACTGCATGCACCTCATGCCCTCTTCTAGCACCCTTGACAGATCCTCAACTTATGGATTTAGCTTCCTCAATGCGGATCGAAAATGTGAGGAAGGGTAAAATGGTCATACGGGAGGGAGATCTTGGTAAAGCTTTTTATGTAATAATTTCTGGATACTTTGAAGTGAAAAAAAATGGAGAAAACATGCCATTAGCAACTTTGACAAGGGGGGATTATTTTGGTGAACTCGCACTTCTCCGAAATGATAGGAGATCTGCTAGTGTAGTTTCTCAGTCAGACGATTCAAAAATTGCAATTATGACAAGGCAGGCTTTTGAGAAAAAAATTGGAAACTTATTTGATTTGCGTCACGCATGGTTTAAAAATTCACTGAAAAAAGTAGCAATATTTTCAAACTTGAATGAAGATGAGCACGAAGCTCTTTCTCATGAATTAACAGATATAACTTTTGAGAAAGAAGATATGATTATTAAACAAGGCGAAAGAAGTGATTCTATGTTCATTCTTGAAAGTGGCGAAGTAGACATATTTAGAGAAGAGAACTCAGAGAAAGTGCACTTAACAACGCTCTTTGCAGGATCTTACTTTGGAGAACTTGGTTTGATCTCTGAATCAGATGTTCGTAAAGCGACTGCTATCGCTTCAAAAAAGTCCACTGTACTTGTCATCTCCAAACGAACTTTTGAAAAACGTTTTGGCAGTTTGCAAAATATTCTAAAACGTGAAGCAGCAACAAAATACTTTCATGAATCAAGCCTACCGCAAATATCAAGTGCAAAGTTGGAGGAACTAAGTTTTTTACATATTCTCGGAATAGGTAGTTTTGGCAAAGTAAGCTTAGTCGCTCACGGAACTGAAACTTATGCTTTGAAAGAAATCGGAAAAGCCCAGATTGTTAAGCGTGGTCTAATCAAGCATGTCCATCAAGAAAAAGAAGTTTTGTCAAATTGTGACTCGCCATTTATCGTAAAGCTGCACAGGACCTTCGTAACTGAAAATTCTGTTTATATGCTTATGGATAAAGTACTTGGTGGTGACTTATTCACATATTTACACTCGCGTTCGAAGTCGCTTCCTGAATCACACGCTAAATTTTACAGTGCATGTGTGATACTTGCTTTTGATTACCTTCACAGCCTAAATGTAGTGTACCGAGATCTGAAGCCTGAGAACCTGATGCTTGGTCAAAATGGCTATGTGACGTTAGTAGACTTCTCTTTTGCCAAGTATGTGAAGCCAGGAACAAAGTCATTTACTGTATGTGGGACTCCACAGTACATGTCACCAGAGCAGTTAAATCAAAGTGGGCATTCTCTTGCAGTTGATTGGTGGGCACTTGGCGTATTGATATTTGAGATGGTAAACTTCAATCCACCATTTTTTCATGAAGATGAATGTTCAATGTACCGATCAATCAAAGACGTTTGCTTCCATTTTCTACCGCGGAATTCTTTAGAGCTCCGTTTCGTTGTGAATGGTTTACTTAGAAAGTCACCGGAAACTAGACTTGGAATGGGCAAATCTGGTTGTTGCGGCTTGAAAAAAGCAAAATGGTTCAAGAGTCTTGACTGGAGTTTAATACAAGACCAAAAAGCTCCTGCACCTTACATTCCTCGTATTGATGATAATAAAGACGTTCGACAATTTCTACCAGTTCCAGAGGAAATCAGACCTAAAGAATTTAACAGAGCTTATGCTTCGACAGGTGAATTTGCCAACTTTTAAACTTTTCACTTACGCAATTTTCATTTGAGTTGGAAGCAAAGGTTGAACTCTTGTAGGTCTCGTGTACATTTAAGTTGTATTGCAACTTTTTCGTATGGTTTATGTTTATACTCTCATACTAATACTTAAACCTTCCTCGCGGGCCTTCACGCCTTCTTCCCCCATATCATATCACCCTTAAAAATTTTCCAGTACTACTCGTATATATCCAACCGCCTTTTTTTATTTTTTCCCTGTGGGTTTGTAAAAAAATTTCAACTACGAGTACGGGTACGTACAGAAACAACAATACGTACAACCACGATTCGATGAACTTTTTTGGTTAAGTTCTAAAGATAAGACTTCTGTTGTTCTGTAGATTCCGACGTGATATTTAGCTCTATTTCCGAGTAATATGAAAGAGTGAGATGTCTTCCACAGGAAACGTCACATCAACATTCGAAATGTTACCCGAGTATAGTGGAGACGGCACAAGTACTACGCCCCAAGTAAAGGCGCAGAGAAAGAAACACTCTCGTAATCATCCATGGTTCGATTTCCCGCCGGCATTCGAAAAGCGCCTTTCACAAGTTTCCACAACTTGTAAGGAAAGAATGAACCCAGCAAATTTACTTATACCTCTTCCACCGGCTCTAAAATATTCGTTAACACGAAACTTTGGTTTCGTTACGTCTGTATTCACACAGTTTATGGGGAATGAAGGAGTCAATAATGTCCAACAGTCTATAGGAATAGGGAAATAACGAATAAAGTGAGAATACTAAAATTACAAGCTACATTTTCTCCCCTTACCACCGACCAAGTGCCATACCGACGACACCTACTATCCCGGCTGCAGCAGATGCTACGCTGGCAGCTAGCTGTGTCTCTTCATAAAATTTTGCACCCTTTTTTCCTACATTCACGACAAGTTCTTGAGTAGACAGGTTTGGTTGAATCCCTTTCCTTAACATGGTCTCATACAGGTCGACCACTTTTTCATACTCACCACAGACATCAGCAACATATATTAATGCATTATATGTATGCACAGTTTCTTTAACATTCGAAGCCAACATTAGCTGTTTAATCTCAAGCGCAGATCTTAAGTTTCTACTTTTGGCATGTCCAATAATAAGGCCCACAAAACAATAATCATCTGGAAGTATACGTTCATTTTCCATAAGAGCAAATAAATGTCGTGCTCGCTCTGTTTCTCCACTTCTTCCATATGCAACCATAAGAGTGCTGAAGGTAACACGCGTAGTCCTGATTCCTCGAGAACGCATAGCATGAAATAATGCTTCAGCTACTGACCACTGTCCACACTTGCCACATGCACTCAACACAACGTTATAGTGTATTTCATTTAGACAATATTCTTCAGATTTGGATATAATATTGAGATGCTCTATTTTGCGAAGGAGAAGAACTGCTCTGTCCCACATGAATGATTTTTCGTATATATTGAGTATCGTAGTGTGTGTTCGAGCGTTCGGTAAAAATCCAAATCCTCCATCAATTCTCATATTCTTGTATATATTCTCAGCAGCTCTCCAACATCCCAATTCACCGTGTGCTTGCATGATTGCAGTACAAGTTTGAACATTTTTTGGACACCCAGGTGATTCAAATATCTCAATAGCATCTTTGTATAAGCCACATAGTACGTAGGCTCGTATAATTTCAACAAAAAGTCTACCATCAACATTACCGAGGCTTAGCGCTGAGCGAGCAGCCGTACGAACTCCAGAAGCATTTTTTACTGCTCCAAAAGCACTTATGAGCGCACTGGCAACTGCCAAATCAGGCACAACTCCTTTCTCTTGCATGTGTGGTATGAGGGAAAGGGCCTAAAGAAGAGAGAGATTAAATAATCAGTAGAATATGAAAAATCTTGAAAACTCGACTATTTCATGAAAAAGGAGAACAGAGTTTAAGTACCACTCACCTGTCTTGCACCATTTTCACCACCGCGAACCCCAGTACGTATTAGCGCACTATATGTGAAAGTATTCGGAGTCAATCCGAGCTCAAGCATTTCGTCGAAGAGTTGAAAGGCTTCCTTCCAACTCTCTCCAGTAATGTTCTGTCCTATTGCCTGCATAATTGCAGTATACGTGTATGAAGTTGGTTTTGCTGCACTTCCTGCATCTGTCGAACGGCTCCAATTAAAAGCATATCTTGCCTCTTCAAGTAATCCGTATTTTCCTGCTACTGCTATAACAGTTGTAACCATATGTGCATTTGGCGATATTGATTCATGCTCAAGGAGTTTCTTAAAAGTTAGAAATACTACTTCATAATTATTCTTATCTTTCCCAAGAGCTTGCAATTTTAAATTTAGTTTTCTTGCTGCACTATACTCATTCTTTAACGAGTCTAATCTATATTCTCGAATCAGCCTGCTTGCATTCATGGTATGCTCGTAACTAGTATATCTTTCCATGCCTTTTGTATGCGCGGAATAGAAAGGATAATTTCGAAGGGGTCTCGTTCGTACACGGATAAAAATATTGGTGTCGCGGTATCCAGGCGTGATTCGTGCGAGCGTGGCTAAGTTCATAACTTCTTTGTTATCATACTTTTATTGACGAGGTACAGCAACAATTTCACGTACCTACGAAAGATTGGAACTCCGGCGTATTAGAGAATAGAGATTTAAAGTATACGAGAACAGTGAAAGCTAGCGAAAGAGATCCCATTTGGCAGGAAAAAAAGCACCATGAGATTACGTGTTTACCCAGTTCGGTTGTCAGGTTGTCGCCTCTGACAGCTGTTCTCGGTGGTTCCTGAATGCCTTCACTTCACACATCCTCAAAAAAAAAATCGGATGCTTTTTTTGAGGATCGAAAAAAAAACTACCCTTGCAAGACTGTTTCTCACTGTCTCTGTGTGCTCATGGTGTCGCAAGAGTAAGAAGGGATCAAGAGAGATGTTTCAGTGGAATCGTATAGCTTTCACTGATAGTTGTACGAGTTCATTGCTGTAAAGTACACTCTAACAATCTGAACCTAGTATGAAGCAAATAAACGGTTTGAACCAGTCACTAAAACTTCCACTTTTTAGCATTCTGTGAAAGTCCACAACGTTTGTCGTCCTTCACCTCTTTTTTCAACTGCAACACATTTTGTCGCTACCCTCAAAAGAGCAGACCAAATTGGAGTAGGATCAAACAAGTAAAAGTTTGGGTACTTCTTCTTTAGTGCCTCAGTTGCTTTCATAGCCTTATAATGAGGAATTGAGCACTCAACATGATGTGCAACATGAGTACTACCGATTCGATGATGTAAAAAATCAAATACAGCACCGTATGGTCTATCGATCGTTAAGAATGCGCCCTTGATGTAACTCCACTCTTGTGCATCCAAATGCGGGACATCAGTATCAGTGTGCTGAAGCCATGTGTACAAAACTAACCATATGTTCACAAAAACATATGGTCCTAAATAGAGTGCCACAAAAGTGCTAAAGCTTGATGCATAAGTCCATAGTGCAAGGAGGAAAACTACGACGAGAACCCCAACATCGGAATATAGGACCTTCTTTTTCCAGCTCCCAGGGAATAACTCAAGCTTACCTGTGTTAATCCATGGCAGAAAATGATTTGTTATTCCACGTGTACTTCCGCCTGTTGCCCCAGTTAGTAAATATGCTGGCCATCCAAAAATAAGATGGGTTATCAGCTGCATACATGCAAAGAGTTTGCTTCCAAGTTTTTGCCTCGCTTGTATGTTTAAGTCTCCTTTCTTCTCTCCCTTGACATATGGTACATGAGTTTCCCCTTCGGTTAAATGATTGGTTCTACTATGATGAACCGCATGAGAACGTTGCCAGGAATAATACGGGACAAGCAGCACTGAATGTAACATATACCCAAAGAAATCCTGAATCACTCTATTATCACTAAATGCATTATGTCCACATTCATGCGCAACCACCCAACAGCCCGTGGCTATTGTACCCGTTACAGCGGCATACGCCAACCATACTGGCCACCATGAAAAGTTTACAGGAATGCTGAGATAAGCAAGTAATCCACAGCCCAAAGTCATGCCGGTTGATAGAAAAGCATAGAATATAGATTTTACGGTATCTTTTTGAAAGCAATCTTCCGGAATATTTGATAATACCTCAGAGCGACTAGGAAAATCTTCTTTGATCGGAAATTCTAACGCTTTTCCTTGCAAACCCGAAGGGTCGAGATTCGCATAATCTGAGGAAGACGAAGAAGAAGAAGAAGAAGAAGAGCTCAAACACACGTGTTTACTTTTTACGGTAATTGCGCGATCCTTTGAAGGAATCAGCGATCGAAGATGACTTCTAGCAATACCGAGACTACTAGTCTTTTCACTCATTCGAACCCTTACGTTCGGAGTGTGAAGGGTTAAACTCATCACTTTATCTTTCTTTTTTTGGAGAGTGACGACAGCAAGGAAGGAGGAGGCCCAAAAGACGCAGTAGAAGCTTTTTTATTAATTTTTTGTGAGTTGTGGTGTACTTGTGTGAGGAGAGGAAAGCCGGCTGTAGGCCAAAATACCCTAAACTATTTTACTTAAAAGATTTTTCAATTTCACTGTATCGAGTAAGATCTTCATCTCTCAATGAGGGAGAATTTTCCTCAAGAGCTGTTCTAAAATCGCTCTCTTTCACTCTAATTTCACCCGCAGCAACCCCCTCTCCAGCGCCATTAAAACAAGTTCTCTTTGCTGCTTCCAACCAGGCATCTACACAAACTGCATACATATCTGCACCAGTGTACAAATAAGATATTCTTTCCGATAGCACTTCAAATGTAAACATATCACTGAAAATAAATCCTTTCGTAAGCGCTTTAAGCAGTTTCTGACGCCCGCCTTTTGATGAATCAACTCCGATAAAGATCGGCGTTTCAAATCTTCCTGGTCTTAAAAGTGCAGGCTCAATCAAATCTGGTCTATTTGTTGCTCCGATAGTAAAGATATCGTCGTATTTTGTTAGATCATCTACTTCTGTCAAAAGTTGGCTAACAACTCTGGTAGATGAACTTATATTTTCACTATAATAAGGTCGTGACTGTGCTAAAGCATCCAGCTCATCAAAGAAAATCACGGAAGGCCGATACTTCTTAGCCTCTTCAAAAATCTCCCTAATATGCTTTTCACTTTCACCAACATACATATCCATGATTTCAGGGCCCTTGACATTAATAAAGTGAGATGAAACTTCCGAGGCAATGACTCTCGCAATCAACGTCTTGCCAGTCCCTGGAGGTCCATAAAGTAAAATACCTTTTTTCCTTGAACCCGTGCACGGAATAAGCTTTTGATATTTTACTGAGAAATTCAGCATATTTTTCAACTTTATTTTAATCGAGTCTAGACCACCCACATCCGTCCAATTCTTTGTCGTAAATTTTGATATTTGACTTTTCCTATACTTTTTCTGGACCTTTTTTTCTATTAACGCCTTTGAATTATAATGAAGTTCAGGGAAAGTATTCATTCCGTTTACTTCAGTTGGATTCCATGTCATAAAATTTTTATTCATATTTTGAAATCTTCGAGCAATCTTAGTACTTATCAATTCATTTTTTTGTACTTTATTGGAACCAATACATCTGTACTCTGACTCCTCGTAGATTTTTTTTTTTGTAGACAAACATGACATCATAATATTATACTTGAAGGATAACAAATCTACAACCCGTGAACCTGAGTTCAATACCTTACTTCCTCCGTGGCTTTGCGAATCAGTTAGAACTACTAACGAAGGTTCATTATTTAAGGTAGAATCATAGGGTCTAAAAAATGTTGCGAGAGACTTGTGAAAAATTTCTCCTATCTCGTCAAGTTGTATTCCTTGGAAACTACTTTCAAGTATGTCCAGATTCCTTAAATACAGGACGGCTTCATTTCTCACCATTTTTCCAAGCTGTTCCAAAAGAGAGGCTTTGAAGTGTTCAAACGAGCCACCTAAACATAAATCATGGCAAGAAACAGATGAAATATAGGATCCAGAAAAAGTTGTAACTAACTCTAAACTCTCACGAGAACTGATATCACAAATCATCACATACTCTTGCCCGCTTCGTTTTGAACACGAGTTAAAATATTTGCAAATGTATGAATGACTATGATATCTTATTCTTTCACTCTTTCTGTACAGTAACGAAAAAAAAATAGGTCGCATTTGCCCATAAAATTTGAGAAAATTGGAGTTTATATGCACAATGAACATATGATCATGTGGTACCAAAGTATCAGTAAGAAAGGATAGTTGCGTCTTACTTTTCCTCACCAATTCTTTATAATGCTTCGTGTATATTTGATTTTTGTCCTTGGATGTTGATGTATTACTTCTTCCCAAGTGGATGTTCTGATCTCTACTCGAAGGAAACCAAGGCTCGCCCAAAATATTTTCGAAATTCGCAGCTGCAAGAGTGATAAAATTCTCTGTGAAGTAATGGCATTTCATTTGCCTATCAAACCTTTCAGCCTGATAGGAAACTGAATGTATCAACTTAATTTACGATTACACCACGTTTTAGCTTGTTGAGGGCGGATAATATTTCCTTCAGTTTGAGCTCAAATTACATCGGGAGGAGTAAATTAGTTTGTTATTAGTTTCGCCTCCAACTTTCTCCAGTTTCCGTCACAGTACTCTCCAAATCACTAAAATTCAATAAAATTCAAGAAGTTCGCTTCTACAATGGTATGATATTTGTAAAGAATAGTTCTGCCATGCTTGAATACCAAAAGTGGAGGGAGTGTTTGTGTATGTGGCGTAACTTTCGTTGTTGGCACGTTCTCTTTTTTTTACGCGTAACACTTTTTTTTTATTTTGTTTTTTTTTTTCAAATAATTTTGCTCTGGGTGGGG
>JGI20151J14362_10001909_pt1 | contig 14885 bp, 21 predicted proteins | sample COG_01_FD_14362 | JGI IMG/M metagenome (IMG submission 14362)
AATTGTAGGGCTTGTAGTCATGTAAAATTTTTTGGCTATGGATATAATATAAATTCTGTAACAATGTGCCTGAAAAATTATTTTTCTATAATTAGACGAGGGAATTTAAAATTCTAGCAAGATTAAGATCGTTATTTGTAATGCCGCCGGCATCATGAGTCGTTAAATCTATTGTTATTCTATTGTACACATTAAACCATTCTGGATGATGATTCATTTTTTCAATTTCCATGGCAGCTCTAGTCATAAATCCAAATGCTTGATTGAAACTATCAAATTGAAATTCTTTATGCAATTTATTGTCTTTAATGTTCCATCCTTCCAATTTTTTTAATTCTTCTATAATTTCTGCTTCTGATACTCTCATCATACTAACATTGAGAACTTGTTAAATTAAAAGATTGATAAATTATTCTTACCAGAGATTTCCTTGCATTTTTAAAATTGATCTAATATCTTTTGAAATTGTATCTAATGTTTTTACATCATAATTAGCATTTGTGAAATCTATTGACGTAAATGTAGCCCCATCAAAATTTGTATGTCTTAAATTTACATTACTTAGATTAGTATTTACTAAATCTGCATTTCTCAAATCTGCATAAAATAAATCAGCTCCACTGATATTCGCATTTGTTAGATCAACACCATACATGTCTGTATCCCAAAGTTTTGCATTACTTAGATTCACATTTTGTAAATTTGCTCCTCTTAATTTCACATTAAATAATATCGTGTCACTCAAATTGGAACCGCTTAAATCAGCTCCACTAAAATTAGCATTGTGAATGTCTCTGTTTTTTAGATCAACATTTTTTAAATTTGTATTTGAAAAATTTCTTCCAATTAATTCTTCATACTCAAAATCTACTTTTGAAAAATTTCTTTTTTTAAAAATATCTTCAGGTTCCATTTCTTATTCAGTAAAATTCTTAATTATTACCGTGCTTATGACTATTTTCTTTAAGCATTCCTAGTTTATGGAAATATATGTAAAATTAATTTTAATACTTTAGATGATAAATGGAATCAATTAATCAAATTTTATTAGAAAATATTAAAAATTCTATTTCTGAAGTAGTTCCTAAAAAGAAAATAGGCATTGCTTTTTCTGGTGGTGTTGATAGTACATTAGTTTCAAAAATATGTACTGATATGGGATTTGATGTTGTTTTACTAACTATTGGTTTTTCTGAATCTCATGATATCCTATTTTCTAAAGAAGTTAATCAACAACTGAATTATTCTCATCATATTTTAGAAATTGATCCTGAAACCTTTCCAGAAATTACTTCAAATATACATAAAGTAATTGCCACTGATAATTTATCTTGGAATGAAAATTGTATTGCTTTTCATTATGTTTCAAAACTTGCAAAAAGTTTGAATCTTGATGTTGTAATTACAGGTAACGGTATTGATGAATTATTTTGTGGATATAATGCCTATCGTGAAGCTTTTGCTGGTGGTCAAACTAAAATCAATGAAGTCATGGATTTAAAATTAGAAAATGAATTAAAAATGATGAAAGCTGTGAATGTTATTTCTTCCGAATTTGATGTAAAAATTCTACAACCATTACTATCTGTCAAATTCATTGAATATGCCAAAACTATTCCTATTACTGAAAAAATTCATAGCTCCGATGATCTATATCGTAAGCATATCATACGCAAATTAGCTAGTGATGTTGGCGTTCCTGAAATTTCTTGCAGTAAAAGAAAAAAAGCATTACAATATGGTTCTAAAATTCATAAATCGTTACTGAAAACTAGATAAATTTTTTTACAGTTTTATGAACTGATTTTTCTACATTACTGATGATCTTTGGTGATGCCCCAAGATGTTTTTCCGGTGAAAAAATTGAATCGATTTCATTATTTGTTAATTTTGAAGTGAATGCTTTATCGTTTTTAATTGCATCTTTATACAGCATTCCTTTATCATTTGCCTCAAATGCAACTCTTTGTACATCTCTATATGCTACAAATCTTGGAATTCCTTTTTTGATGAGTGCCTCTAAAACAAATTCTGCAAAAATTTGTCCTTTTGTAATGTATAAGTTATCTACNATTCTCTTTTCATTNACCATCAAATTNGAAACAATNCTGGTCATTGTTTCTAACATTTCNTCAACTAAGATTGAGACAGTTGGTATGACAAATCTCTCATTAGCTGAATTTGAAAGATCACGTTCATGCCATAATGGAATATTTTCAAAAGATAATGCAACTTGACTTCTTACTAATTTTGACAATGATGATACACGTTCACTTTTTATTGGATTTCTTTTAACGGGAACTGCGCTACTTCCCATTTGACCTTTTTTGAATTGTTCTGCAACTTCCCCTATTTCGGTTCTTTGTAAATTTCTAATTTCTATTGCAATTTTTTCTAATGTTGCTCCAATTAACGCTAATTCAAATACATATTCAGCATATCTTTCTCTAGGAACAACTTGTGTTGTGACTTCTGCTGGAAATAATTTTAATCTCTTTGCAGCTCTTCGTTGTACTTCTAGTGATTTTGCACCCATTAGGGAACCTGTTCCGACAACTCCTAATGTTTTACAAATTAAAATTCTTTTTTTAATTTCTTCAATACGTTCAACATGTTTTGCCATTTCTGCTGCCCAATTAGCAAATTTTAATCCAAATGAAATGATACTTGCATGTTGTCCATGAGTTCTACCTACTGCTGGTATTTTTGAATATTTGATAGATTTTTTTGCAAGAATTGATGCCATTTTTGCAACTTTAGGTTCAATAATTTGTAATGCATCTCTCATTTGCATGGAATTACTTGTATCTACTAAATCATTACTTGTTAGGCCATAGTGAATCCATGGTCTTGCATTTTTAGAACATTTCTCGCTTAATGATTCTACTAATGCAGCTGTATCGTGATCACTTTTTGCTTCTAATTGTTTAATTCTTTTTGCAGTAATTTTACCTGACATTGCAGCTCTGTGAATTTCTTTACCAATTGTTTTTGAAATCATTCCTATTTCACTCTGAGAAATTGCAGCAGCACCTTCAATTTCTAATTGATAATCAACTTTTTTTTGTTCACTGAAAATTTCCATCATTTCTTTGGTCCCATAACGACCATTATCAATAGGTAAAATTGCCAACATCTTGGTAATTGTATATTAGAAAATAAATCTACTTGTTTTTCTACTTGTTTTTGCGATCATTATGGGATTAATTCTATCGGTAGCGCTTTTTGCTTATTTTTGTTTAATTCCTGTATCTGATAATACCCATTCTAGTGCTTTCAAATAACCTTGTTTGAAATTTTTTTCATCAATTGCCCAATCAGGATTTGCTCTTAANTCGGCAAGTAATTGATTTGCTTTTTGTGTAATTATTGATTTTTCTAACATAATCTGATTTGAATTCTGATTGATTTAAAATTATTCTTAGAATACTTATGATGATTTAAATTGGATTGAAAGAAAATTCTACCGATACTAATGTCTTCAGCAAATCCAAAGAAAATTGGAGAAAATCATTATCAAATTGATGCTGATTCAAATCTTGGAATGAAAGTTCCTGTTAGGATTTATGCAAATGAGGCATTGCTCCAAAAAATGTTATCTGATAGGACTATAATGCAGGCTCGAAACGTTGCTTCAATTCCCGGAATTGTTAGTCATAGTGTTGTTTTACCTGATGGACACGAGGGATATGGATTTCCGGTAGGTGGAGTTGCAGCTATGGATGCTGAAGAAGGCATGATCAGTCCAGGTGGTGTAGGATATGATATTAATTGTGGGGTAAGATTACTCCGTTCAAATTTAAATGAACAAACTGTTCGTTCAAAATTAAAAGATTTAGTTAATGATTTGTTTAGTTCTATTCCTTCTGGTGTTGGTTCAAAAGGTGCAGTCCGTTTAACAAATTCAGAATTAGATGAAGTTTTAGTTAATGGTGTAAACTGGGCTATTGAACACGGATATGGTTCATCAAATGACTCTGATGTTTGTGAAGAAAATGGCAAAATTCCAAATGCAGATCCAAACAAAGTTTCTGATAAGGCAAGAAAACGGGGAGCTCCTCAACTTGGAAGTCTTGGTTCTGGAAATCACTTTCTTGAAATTCAAAAAGTTGAAGAAATACATGATGAAGAAGCTGCAAATAGAATGGGCATTAAAGAAGGAACAATCACTGTTTTAATTCACTGTGGTTCTAGAGGATTTGGCCATCAAGTATGTAGTGATTACCTTCGTGTTGCTGAACAAGCTATGGAAAAATATAACATCAATTTGCCTGACAGAGAACTTGCTTGTGTTCCAAATAATTCTGAAGAAGGTGAATCGTATAGAAAAGCAATGTTTACTGCATTAAATTTTGCATGGAGTAATAGACAAATGATTACTCATTGGACTAGAAAATCATTTGAACGTGTATTTTCTCAAACAGAATCTGATTTGGATATGAAATTAGTTTATGATGTAGCACACAATATTGCAAAAGTTGAAAAACATAATGTTAATGGTGAAGAAAGAAAATTAGTTGTTCATAGAAAAGGTGCAACACGTGCTTTCCCTTCTAATCGTAATGAAATCCCTTCCAAATATCGTGATTTAGGTCAACCTGTTTTGGTACCTGGTTCCATGGGCACCTCGAGCTGGATTTTATTGGGTAAATCCAATTCCATGGATCTCAGTTTTGGTTCTACTGCTCATGGCGCAGGAAGAACAATGTCTAGATCAAAGGCTCGACGTAATTTTACTGAAGATAGTGTAAAGAAATCTCTTAATGATAAAGGGATATTCATCAAAGCTCTTACTCGTGATGGAGTTGTGGAAGAAACTCCTCAAGCTTACAAAGATGTTGATTCTGTAGTTAATGTATCTCATAATTTGGGGATTGCAACTAAAGTTGCAAAATTAGTGCCTATAGGAGTGATAAAAGGATGAGCGACGAAGATTCTGAACTTAAGAGATTACAGGCTAAACGTTTAGCTGAAATGCAAAAAAATATTTCCTCACGAGATGAGACTGTTGAACCTTCAGAATCATCTGAAGAAAAAACTGTTAATCCTAGAGACGTGTTGGTTAAACAACTGGGATTTAGGGGATTGGAAGTTTTAACAAATGCTGAATCTCAGTTTCCAAATGAGACTAAAATGATCATTGATAAATTATATGAATTAATTAAAAATGGAGAAATTACTGAGAATCTTGATGGCGGAAAATTATTAGGATTGTTTCGTTCAATTGGATTAAGTGTAAGGATGGATACTAAAATTAACATTCAACAAGATGGAAAATTTGTTTCTTTAACAGATAAACTTAGTAACAAATCTAATGATGATGTAGAATGAGTATTACTCTAGAAATTGGAACGCAAAATTATTTGGATGATCTACTTTGTATAAAAAAACATCTTTCTCATATGGAAAGTCTTTTGAATTGTTATGCTAGCTATAATCTTAGTGAACCTTCATCAAAATTTGGTTGGACATTTTTTAAATTAGAATTCAAGTCAAATTTTCAAATTAGTATATCTGAAAAATTTTCTGATATTCTTGCAAAATATCAATATAATGATGACGCAGGAAAATTTACTAAATTTATGAGTGATTATTTTGCTGCTAGAGGTTGTAATGTTAAAGTAAATTCTATTACCTAAACTCTTCTTCCTCTTTTACCACCTTTCTTTCTGGTAGTATCGTGAGGAATTGGTGTTACATCATCAATTCTTCCAATTTTAAATCCGCCTCTTGCTAGTGCTCTGATAGCTGCTTGTGCACCTGGACCTGGAACTCTTGAACCAACTCCTCCTACTGCACGAACTCTGATATGAAATCCTGTGAATCCTTTTGTTCTTGTTGATTCAACTACTGCATTTGCAGCTTTCATTGCAGCAAATGGTGATGATTCGTATCTGTCTGCATTAACATGATTTCCGCCAGAACTGATGGCTACTGTTTCGCCACCTGTGAGATCTGTCATATGAATAATTGTATTGTTATAACTGCTGTAAATGTGAGCAATACCCCATTTTTCTGGACCTTCTTTTTTAGCCTCAGGTTGATTTTGTGTTTCAACTACTGCCTCAGTTTCTTGTGTTTCAACTACTGCCTCAGTTGTTTCAACTGGTGCTTCGACTTCAGCTTCTATTTCTGACAATGTTTACCAGATCTTAAAGGGTTTAAAAAACATTGATTTCGGAAAATCATTAGATTTTGGTCACTTGGGTTAAAATGATTCATTATTCATATACTATAATTTATGAATATTTTTGATGGCTTCTATTATTTTATTACTAATTGTTGTTGCAGTAGCTGCTGCATTATTGGGTTCTGTTTTGATCCAAAATCTAACATCGATCAATGATGTAATTTTATCTCCTATAGAAAAAAAATGTCAAGAAATTGCAAATGAAGGATACAAAATGCATACCTTATACCCCAATTCAAACCCAGATGAGCTTTTAGAAAATGATAGGGAGCGATTGTTATATCTTGATGATTTGTGGATGAAAGAATGTGTTTCGGTTTTACCAACTGAATCAATTTTTAATATTGTAAATAATGTTGAGAGAGATTTTTCTTTTGGTCAATAATTACTTAAAATGTTTCCACCCTAAATCTTTTAATTTGAATTCCTCGTTATTGTTTTGCACATATACTCCTTTTCCTGATGCTACATAACCAATTTCAATTATTGGTGTTTTCAATAATATTGAATTTTTTATTATAGTTTTTCTATATTTTGAAGGAATTGTAAATACAAATTCATACTCCTCACCTCCATTAAATATTGCTGAATTTAAATCTCTATTGTGTTTTTTAAAATAATTTTCTAAATCCTTGTTGATTGGTATTTTATTAATAATAAATTTTTTTTTACTTTGTTTTGACATTTCATTTAATGTTGTTGATAAACCATCACTAGAATCCATAGATGATGAAAAATATCTTTTATTTTTTAACCCATAATCTAGTCTTGGTTTTGGATTTGTTACTGCTTTAATGGATTTTTTTATCAAATTGTTTGTTTTTTTAGTATCTCCCAAAAGAATCTCTAATCCTAATGATGTGTACCCAAATGGACCTGTTGTAAATATCAAATCTCCTTTAGTGGAACCTTTTCTAGTAACAATTCTATCTGATTTTCCAAAAATGCAAACGTTAAAGACAATTTCTTTTCCTTCATTTGTATCTCCTCCAACTATTGAAATTTCATATTCCTTGCATGCTTTTTTAAATCCATTTGCAATATTGGTAATTTCTTTTGTTGAAATAGATTTAGGTATGTTTATTGAAATTATTCCATATTCTGGCTTAATTCCTTTTGATGCAAAATCACTTACACATGCAATTACGCTTTTTCGTGCTGCATCCAATAATCCCATTTTTTGTGGAATGTCTGTACTTTGAACCATTGTATCTGTTTTTGCTATGATTTTTGTTTTTCCTAAGGTAAATTTTTCAACATCTTCAGAAATAAATTTTTTATTTCCTAATTTTCTTTGAAAAATATCAATTATTTTCTTTTCATCTAATTTTTTCATAATTCTCTTTTACCAATCGTATAGTGTCATTAACAATCATTTTACATTTTTCTTTATCATTTGATTCTCCTGAAATTCTAATTATGTCTTCTGTATTTGATTTTCTAATTAAAATCCATGTGTCCTCATCAATAATTACTTTAATTCCATCACGTGCATCTATCTCTGAATATTTTTTCATGAAACTATTTTTTACATTTTCAATTATTTTTTCATGATGATTGGAATCAACTTTTATTTTCTCTCTTATCTGAAAATAATTTTCCATATAATTTATTATTTCAGTAAATTTTGAATTTTTTAACATTGATGATATTAAACCACTTGTGAGAATACCTTCCCTACAATAATTGAATTCAGGTAAAATAAATCCCGCACTGCTTCCTTCTCCGCCAGCTTGCGAATTATTCTTTATCATATCTTCTATTACATTTGCTTCACCTACTTTTGATCTTACAACTATTCCACCTTTTTCTTTGATGAATTTTTCAATTGAAACACTAGTGTCTAAACTCAAAACAAACTTTTTGTATCCTAATTCCAATGATTTTGCAACACCTAAACCAAGTGTTACATCTGGAGTCTGTTTTTTTCCTTTTTTTACAACCACTAAACGATCTCCGTCTAAATCAAATGCAAATCCAATTTCTTTATCATTTGTAATTTTACTTAATTCAATTAATTCATCTGATGTAGGATCTGGACCTCTAGAACAGCCTAAAAGTTCTTGATTAATTATTTCTACATCACATCCAATTTTTCTTAGTAAATTTTCTGCAAAATCTTTTGCTGCTCCTCCTCCGTTATCTATTACAATTTTAGGTGAATTTTTTACATTGCCAATGATTCTGCTTGCATCTTCAACATATGTTGATTTTATTTGCTTAATTTTACCAATTTTTGATTTTAAAATTTTTTGATGATTAATTATGTTGGGGAGTTCTTTTTCATTAATGCCTCTTCCATCCAAAATGAATTTCATTCCATTCCATTCTATTGGATTGTGTGATGAAGAAATAATTATTCCTGCCCCATATTTTCTTGATTCTCTAAATACTACTGGAGTGGGTGCCATTCCTAAATCAAAAACATCAATTCCATTTTTCATTAGAACTGCACTGATTGTTTCTTGAATCATTTTTCCAGAAGGTCGTGTATCTCTTCCAATTACACATTTTTCAGATTTAATTAATGATGAAAAATTATTAGTAAATTCAATTATGTCTTTTAGATTAAGATCCTCTCCAAATATTCCTCTGATACCTGAAATTGTTTTTTTCAATTACCCAAAGTCGGAAAGGCTTTTTATTAACTCTGATGGATTTATTCATTCGTGCCTTGGTAGCTCAGCCTGGTAGAGCACCTGATTCGTAATCAGTAGGTCGCGGGTTCAGATCCCGTTCAAGGCTCTTTTAAAATTTTTAAAATCATTTGGAAAAATCGTTGTATTATTCGTCTAGAGTTTCAATATCTATTTCTAATTCTTTGCCTAAACCTATCCACCATTGTTTTGTTTGTTCTGTCATGATCCCTTCTACTTTCTTAAAATGCTCCTTAATAGATCTGTCGGTTGATAAATAATTGATCAATTGATAATTTTTTGTAAAATTATTTCTATTCTAATCCTGCTTGTTTTCTTTTTCTTTTTCTATACAAGATGATTATTAGAGTTGCACCTGCACATCCCCAAAACAATGGTGTTAATCCATTTCCAATACCAAGTGGTATCAGTGTATCTAATGCTCCAACAAATCCTAAAATCATAATTGACACAAGTACTAATCCTATTATTTCTAGTATTTTTGACATATTTTCTACTCTATTCTCTGGAATCAAAAAGATATATGGTTTTGTAAAATAGGTAAGGCATGGACAAGTATCTTACAGTCATCTTAATTTTCATGGTTGTAGGAATTCCTATTGCTTGGGTTTCACCAATGAGTGGAGAAGTACGTGAACAACCACTTCTTCCACTATTTTATGGCTCTATTGGTGGTATAATCTTCATTCTTTTCTATGGTGGATACAAAGATAAAAAAGCACGAGAGAAACTTAATGCTAAAAGAAAAAGATCTAAAAAGAAATAGAATTAAAGTTCTAAACCAAATGATTCTGCAATACTTGAAAAATTGACATACGATTCTAAGTATTGTCTGCCTTTAGATGTAATGACAAATGTGTTTTTTCCATCATATTCAATTTTGTTAATTAGGCCAGCACCTGTCAAATTATTCAAAAATTTTGATAGTCTAGAATGTGATAAGTTTGCTTTAGTTAGAAGTGATGTGGTTTTGATGCCTTCTTGGCCTGATAATTGGGTGACTGTCAACAGATCTGCAACAATTTGCATACTAGTTCTGTAAGCTACCATGTGGGATATAATGAAAAACTCAGATATAAGGGTATTACAATTCATTCAGATCAGATAAATAAGCTCTTTTTGCATTTTTTTATAATGTCTTCTCAATCACCAATACCTTGGTACGATGATTTTGTGGGTGTTGCATATAGATACTATGATCTTAGAATGAATGTAGTTCCTTTAATTGCTGATAGAAAACAATCTGCTTCCCTCTGGCATGATACTATTCATTGGTGGGTAGATCCATCAATTAAAATCAGATTTGTTGAAATGGAAAATGATTATTGGTTTATCATGGGATCTGATTCTCAAAAACCTGATACAAATTTAGCTTTTTTCAAAATATTGCCAAAATCTGAACATTATGAACGATTCAAAAAGGGTCATGGTGGTGAAGCCTATCTTAGATTAGGAGTTTATACACAAAAATCTCTAAACGATGCCAAAAAAAATGATTCGTGTAGTTGTGGTCATGAAGCACAAGATCATGATGAGGGTGATGATGATGTTTGTTTATTCAATGATTGTAGTTGTAAAGCATTTTCTACTTTTCAAGTGAATTTATTGAAAAGAAAAAAAACTATAACTGATATCAAATTTTTAGAGGAAAATGATGTTAAAGATGATCCTCTTGCATGGAACTGTTTTAATGTGAATAAATATTCAAAGACAGAATAAATTAATCTAAATCCTTGTTAACTCTGATGTGATCCCCTGGATAATGTTCGTGAACTTTTTTTGAATAACATTTTCCACACATTATTCCTTCAATTCCCCATTCATCCATTGGATTGTAGCGTTGTTTTACTTTCTCATTACAAATGGTACATTTTTCTTTTAAACCCAATTCGATTTTTTCTATTTTTCATCAATATAAAAAACATGCTAGATTCTTCATATTTGAGAAAATTATGTTAAATATTACGTATTTCTCATTAAATCAGGTAGCTAGTTTAACCAATGTAAACCTCCTGCAAGATTTTTACTTGGTTAGGCTACTGCCTTTCTTATCAAAATAAATTATTTGCAATTTTTCTAAGTGCCATTATTTCATCTTCTTCTTGTCTGATTTTCTTATCTATGACTCTGAGCATTGTGTCATTCCAAACATGTTGTGAGAAGAAATTATGTTTTGTATTTGCCAGCTCGATTTCATCATCTACTACTGTATCTTCTAGAAATTTTGTCACAATTATATCTGTTATTTTTAAAATTCTATTATTTAGCTTAAAACTATGAAAAATTGGTTCTAATTTTCTAATGTCTGATTTAAAATCTCCTTTAGATTCTAAAATTTTTTTATGTAATATTCTAAAATAAACAGCTACAAAGAATANTGTTGCATATCTTTTTGTTTTATGACCTCCTTGTTTGCCNTATTTCAAAGATTTTTTTGCAAATTCTTTTACAAGATATGGATATAGTATAATTCTATAATCATCTTTTAGATTATCATTGAAAATTTGATCATATTTGCTACCTCTTGGAAGAAACTGAGATGGAGAACTATATGACTCGGTTGGTCTTTGTTCGATACCTGCAACTAGTGATTGAATTGCATCTTTGGCAACAATGACTTTTTTATGATTATCTGGTAAATAATTATTGTAAGCCCCGTCTCCATTGTATTCTGATTGTTTAGATTTTGATTTTGTATCAAATGAGCCTGCTTGAATTTCATAAAAATACCCACAATTTTTCAATTGTGATTTAATTGATTTATGAAAATCCATTAATGAAACTAAATCTTTTCCTCTAACTGAATTTTGTGAATTTCTATATTTTGTAATATTGTTTTGTTCTTGTTCATCATCTGCTTTGATTATAGTNACTGTCATTGATCCATCCATATTTTTTGTTCTCTTTGAATGATCTAAAATTGAATTTGATGTTTGTGCACCATTAACAATTTGTGGAGCAAAAAGCTCAATCATATTTTCTCCTAGTTCTGTGAAATCACTAACTACTATTGTAATTCCATTATTATAAAAAAAGAATTTCCCTGGATTTGTTTGTAAAGTATCTCTTAGTCCTTTGTTTACTGTAGTTTTAAATTGCATCCATTGTCTGATGTTTGATTCAAAGACATAGTCTCTATTTTTACTTACAAATTCTGTTAATTCACGTAGTTTTAAAATTCCTAAAATAGTATTTTCATGTCTAAGCATTCTTTCAAGTTTAATGGATGATTTTTTCCCTGCTGCTGGTTTTTTAATTCTGTCCCATAATCTTTGAATTATTTTCTCTTCATCAATTATTTCTACTATTTCATCTTGATAATCGACTTTTTGATCCGTAACATAACAACATTTTATTTTTAGATTTTTTTCTTTGATTTTTGTAACAAGTTGAGCTAATTCTGGTCTCATTTTTGTTATATCTTTTGTAAGTAATCTTTTTGCATCTTCTTTGAATTTTGCAATTGCTTCAAGAGAATGTGAAGTTCCATATTTTGATTGGAATAATCTAACAGTGTTGTCTGAAAAATCTACTGGTAAATATGCATCAATCCCTAGATCGTTTGCCCCATCTACAATTGCATCTGCTGCATCATCCTCTGTAGCCTCAAAAACTCTTGTTAAAATCCATTGAAGAAAATTATTACCTTTTTCTACTTCACTTTTTGAATCTTCGGCGTATTCCTGAATGTTTTCTCTAATGTTTTCTGCAAATCCTTCTAGAGGTGGACTAGAATTTTTTTGTACTAATAGAGCCTGTGATCCTGGTATGTATTCTAATAAACCATTTGGATTTTGTGACATTAATTTTTGTAATGTATTATATATTTAGAGAATTAGGTAATTGTGTAATAACTCTCAAATGGATATGAAATGAAATGATAAAAAAAATAATCTCTTTGGCAATAATATTGGGAATATCTGTAACTGTTATTGGTTTGTCATTATCTGGATTAAATTCTGAAGAAATTACTCCTGAAGAAATTATTTCTGAAGAGACTAGTTTAGAAACTGAAGAAATGATGAAAGCAGATGTTGTAATACCAACAAAGGTTTCACGTCCTGGATGTGATATTGAAGATATTTGTTACATCCCATCGAAAATTATTGTAGAAAAAGGAGGTTCTGTCACATGGTTGAATGAAGATTCTGCTTTTCATACTGTAACATCTGGGTTTTATGGAGAGCCTACTGAACTTTTTGATAGCGGTTATTTGGATCCATATCAGTATTACACATTATCTTTTGATGAAATTGGTACATTCGATTACTTTTGCGAATTACATCCTTGGATGTTTGCTCAGGTAATTGTAGAATAAAGGTACCCGAGGGAGTCGAACCCCCTTGTATAAGCTTTGCAGGCTCACGCATAACCGTTCTGCCAGAGTACCGTTTTGAAAAACACGAAATGAACAATTAAACTCTTTAGATTATTATTTACTAAATGATTTTGAAGCTAATTTTACATCTTCAGCTTTGATTGTTTTTCTACCTGCATGTGATGCCATATCAACAGCATTTTTTGCAATATCTTCAGCAATATCTTCTATAATTCGTCTTAATTCATCTGCTGATTCATCACTAACTCTTTCTGCACCAGATTTTTTTAATATTCTATACATTGCTGATAATCCCAATTCTGAAGATTTCATAATTTTTGTTTCTCTTTTTTGTGAAAAAACTTAATGAGTGAAAAAATATCACTAAGGAATCGATTTATACAGACAACATTCAAAATTTATTAGATTATGACATGGTTATTTGATTCTCACATACATCTGTCTGATTCTGCATATTTGCCTGAAATTGATTTTATTTTAACTCAAATGGATTCGCTCAAAATTAAGGCATGTTGTGTTTCTATGAATTATGAAAATTCGCTCTCAACATTATCTTTATCAAAAAAAAGTGATCTTGTTTTACCTTTTATTGGAATTCATCCTGAATGTTCAAATGATAATGATCTTGAAAAAATAAATAATTTAATTGAATTAAATCAAAATTCTATTTCTGGTATAGGTGAGATAGGATTGGATCCTACTTATTGTAAAAATAAAGATGATACTCAGAGACAAATTCATGTCTTTGAATCTTTACTTTCATCTGCAGAAAAATTTCATAAACCTGTTTCAATTCATTCTAGAAAAAGTCTTGATGATATTTTTGAAATAATGACTTCATATGATACAAAACATGCTTTACTGCATTGGTTTGATGGCAGTAAAAAACAACTTCAAAAAGCCATGGATATGGATTTTTTTGTATCTTTTGGTCCTGTAATGATTTATGCAAATGATAAACAAAGTTTATTGTCAAAGGCTGATGAATCAAAAATTCTTGTTGAGACTGATGGACCTGTTAGATTTTCCAGATGTTTTGAAATGAAATCTGGACAGATCAGCTTTATTCCTAGCGTCATTTTTTGCGCCTCAAAAGTTCTTGAAAAAACATTTGATGACATGTCATGTCTTTTGGAGCAAAATACAAAACGCTATCTTGGAATATAGGTATAAAATACCCTCTTCGTTAATTCATGCGTGGATAGAATAAAGCGTCTTTCATTTGAAGTATTAACGGACCATAAGACAAAATTTGGTGAAGATTTTACTGAAAACAAAAAAGCACTAAATCAAGTTTCTATTATCCGCTCAAAAGGATTGAAAAATAAAGTTGCAGGATACATTACACGATTTAATAAAAAACAAATTCTCAACGAACAATACAAACAAGATAATGTTGATTCTTCAAATGATGAGGAACAAGATTCTTCATTAGAGATTGTAGACTCTGAAGATATTTCTGAAACAGTTGAAGAAATTACTCTTACAAACGAGGAAGTTGAAACAATTACTTCTACCGCAGAATCTGTAGAAGAGAAATCTGAGTAATTAATCAAATATTAATCTCTAAATTGTACATAAGATATTGATATGATTGCTGTAAAATTAGTCGGTGGTGCAAAAAAATCATTTAATTCTGAACAATTTCAAATTGAAAAATCCGATATATCTGTTAATGAATTACTTGAGCATTTGTTAA
>JGI20151J14362_10001914_pt1 | contig 14861 bp, 13 predicted proteins | sample COG_01_FD_14362 | JGI IMG/M metagenome (IMG submission 14362)
TCTGCAACAGTAATAGTGCAGGATATTCCGACATCCGTAGTAACGGCCATGTTGTCCGTTGCCGTGCCAGCAAAAATAGCAGTGCTAAAACCAGCGGAGCCAACTAACATAGCCGATACGATCGCAAGTTTAAGTTTGTTTTGATTAAGTTTAGTTTTCATGTTTTTTTCCTTTTATTAAAAAATGTAATTTCACGCTAAAGATAGTGAGTTGGTTCCTTATCGCATTGATCTTAGACGGCTCGCACAAGTACATAGCGGTCTAAGCACAAGTGCATAATATCCACGCATTTTTAGGAAGTCAACAGATTTGTGTATTCAATAAATTTGTTGGTACATCAAATTTAAGTAAATATTAAATTTGATTGTTAGTTAACTTTGTTTGTTAATTAAATCTGTACGTTATAAGCTATAGGAAATAACCAGTGAAAAATACGTAAAAAGCATAAAAACCGAGAGGTTGAAAAAGTTAAATGGTGATCTGGAAGCTGATGCCGGAACTTATGACAACTCATTTTCAGATAGATTTTCATTACAGTACTTGGAGTAAGCGAGCTATAACTCAAACCCCAGATATTGGATTGATTTACGCCTTTAAAACAATGAGTTGATGGGCTGATTTTGCATATTTCTATTCAACATTACATATTCTCGCGTATTAAACTTAGGGTTCTGATTTGAGTTCTTTAATGCGAAATTTTCAAACTTATTCCAATGACGTCTCTAGTATTAGCTTGCAAAGCCGTCTGTTGTATAGCTCGGGTATTGTTAGTCACGCCCTCAAAGAGGCGGCAATTGGTGTATTCGTCCTGTTTTACTACAAGCAGGTACTGGGACTGTCGGGGACCCTGACCGGTCTTGCTATCGGCATCTCAATTATCTGGGATGGTGTCAGCGACCCTCTGATTGGCGCCTGGTCGGACCGTTTGCGCTCGCGCATTGGGCGCCGTCACCCTTTAATGATCGCTGCTGTTATTCCAATGGCTGCGGGTTTTATCATGCTGTACGGCCCACCCGACAATATGCTGAGCGATCAAGTTGACTTGTTTGCCTGGCTACTCATCAGCTTGCTGCTAGTACGCACAGCCCTGACCTTTTTTATGGTGCCCTATTTAGCTCTGGGTGCAGAGATTACCGACGACTATCATGAGCGCACACAGCTAGCTGGGATGCGAACTAATTTCGCCTGGATGATCGGTACTCTTACCGCGGCCACCGGCCTGATGTTTGTGTTCAACGAAGAGAGCGGTGTAGACGGACGCTTCCTCATCGACAATTACCATTTTTTTGGCTGGGTTAATGGTCTGCTTGTGATTCTATTTAGCGTGATCTGTATCGCAGGTACCTGGCGATACATCCCTAAACTTGCCAGCGGCACGACACACGCTAGCAGTAATATGCTACGCGATATATTTATCACGTTTCGCAACAAGAACTTTTGTTACATCGTAATTTTGGATATGGCCGTGGGCGGTATTGGCAGCATTACCGCCACATTGCTAATGGTGACGTACACCTATTTCTGGCAGTTGGATGCGACCCAAACTTCCTTACTGTTTGCCGGTCCTATTATTCTCGCGATACTGATGTCGGCCGTGTTTTCCAAGCCTCTGAATCGGCTGTTTGAAAAGCAACAGATACTGCGCCTCACCTGCGCCCTGACTAGCATTAATCTGGTTTGGCTGACGCCATTGAAATTGTTTGACCTACTGCCAGATAACAGCACGGTGGTTTTCGCCTTGATCTACGTCAACTGGGCAATTCATATGACCATGACTATTGTGCGCGTGATTACCGTTCACTCACTGCTGGCCGATATCGTGGATGAGCAGGAGTTGGCCACTGGCAAGCGTCAGGAGGGTGTCGTTTTTGCTGTGGCTTTCTTTTCCTCCAAATTCATGGGCGCTTTTGGTTACGTGATAGTCGGCCCGTTTCTAGACCTTATAGGTCTGCAGGCCGGAGCACAACCAGGTGAAGTGTCTAGCACGGTAATGTGGGGTCTCGGCCTACTTATGGGCCCGGGACTAGCAATTATCATGCTGCTACCGATATGGATGTCATTCAAGCTGAACATGAGTCACGCCAGTCATTTGGAAGTGCGTCAGGCCCTGTCAGAGTCAGAATGGGCAGCCGAGAGCAACGACAGCACCCCCGTCAGCAAAAGAAAGTCGCGCTGGGTGTAAAACTTGGTCTATCGATGCCAGTCAGAAAAGATGNCACTGAGACTTTGCCAGCAGCAGTATTTTAGTGNCTCAGTGCTGGAATGACCGAACGAAATCTACGAGGAAGGTGATACGAGCATAATGTTCCGCACAAATTGGCGGAGCTTTCAGGCATGTGTTGCCTAATGTTACCCTTTAGTTTGATCTGACTGACTTGGCAGTGCCTCGGCACAAGCTAGTGGCTAATAACTGACGTGATAGAGGAATAAACTACAGGCTGTTGAGTCTATTAATTTCTTCATTTAACAAAACGTGAAGCTCGGGGTTGGCATCGGCCGCGTACACCAAAAGTATGCTCTTCATGACCTGGTGACGAAATTGACGTAAATCAATGTAGCCGAGAACCCAGTCAATTCGAGCAAGCCGATGGCTATTGTGAGCCTTGTTTCGAATTATTGTGGGTTCGATATTTCCTAACAAAAAACCTCTTTTGTACCACTCCTTATTCGGTGCTGCCAGCTGCTGTGCTCGCCGGAATAGTCCATCTGGAATTCTAGGGTCAAACAATCCTAGATACTCTGCCGACTTAAATGCGGCGCGATAAAAATCTATATCTTTCTCGTAGATGTCAGCCACGTTATTGACGAAGAACATTGTATTTTCAATGAGATCGATAGGCGGATCGAGGGTAGTGACCTGCATTTCTTCAATTAAAGTTGAGACCAGCTCTTTAATGATGTCACTTTTTTTTCCGAATAGGTTGTGAATCGTTGGTGTAGTAACCCCAGCCTCTTTGGCAAGTTCACTTATGGTAAAGTCTTCTATACCTTTTTCAGCAATCAGGCGCTTTGCGACATCAAAAATACGTTCACGACGCAATTTTTTATTTGCCTGGCGCGTTTTATCTCCTAATGCTGTTGTGGGCTTTTTCATACTGGACAGCTTAGCACATGAGAGATGATCAACATAACACTTTTTGTTCTTAATTAAATCTGCAAAAAAAGCCACTCAGACTGTTTAAAGAAATTACCCGCGCCTTACAAAGGACTTTTGTCAGAGCTCGTATTAGCATCAGTAAGTAATGGTGACAGTGAGCTGGTCATTATAAACCCCGGGGGCCGCTAATTGCGAGGCCGTAACGCTGCCATAAGCAGTCAAGGTTTGAGGGTCGCCAGTTCCCGTGAGCGCCACACCTGTGGGAGAGGTATTTCCCCATACCGTGCTGCGACCTACATCTGAATAAACTTGGTATGCTAGATAATTTCCCTCTCCAGCTGTCATTCGACGAGCTGGCGCATCAGCCGAATCGGATCCCGCAGAGGCACCAGCATTTATGGTAATAATAGCCGCTGCGCCGGAGGTGCAGGTCGACACTATCGCGGCCATGGCTTCAAGAGCCGTGGAAGCATTTGCGACAACACCGTCATAGGTTCCGAATGTCATTGGGCTGGAGTCCATGGAGCAGGAAGGTGCAACCGATGCGCTAACGCTCATGGTTGAAGTATCTGAACCAGCATCAGTATGAACGCTAGGATAAGCGGAACAAAGTGCAATGGCCCATAAGATTGTGGATTTGAGCGTACTTTGGTTGGATTTCGTATTCATCGATCCTTCATTTTGTCAGAAAAGAGATCTCGAGACCTTTCACAAAAAGCGATTAATGACTATTCACCCGATCGATCTCTGAGATAATCCTTTTATGGCACTCAGGAGATGCATCTGCAGCATAAATCATAAGCATGCTTTCTAACACTTGATCGCGATATTCATTCAAATTGATATAACCAATAACCCAGTCCTGTCTTCCAGAGCGATGACAGTCGTATAGCTCTCTTGTGAGAACTGTAGTATCAATATTACCTAAGAGAAACCCATGTTTTAATGCACCTTTGCAGCATAGTTCTGCGAGGTTGATTGATTGCCGGTAAAACGAATCTACAGATTCACGATCTTCAAACATTCCTGCTTTTTCACAAGCCATATACGCTGAGCGATAAAAGTCTTCTTTGCCTTCATACATTTCTATAATGCTATCGACATAAAAAACTGCACTCTCAATGGGATCATCAAAAACTGGTTTAGACATGATGTTTTGTAAAGCTAATATTAATTCTTCAATTAGTTCTTGAGCAATATCATCTTTTTTACCAAATAAGTTATGAATCGTTGGCGTAGAAACCCCAGCCTCTTCGGCAAGTTCACTGATAGTAAATTCTTCTAAACCTTTTGCAGCTATTTGGCGCTTAGCTATAGTGAATATGCGTTCGCGACGCAATTTTTTATTTGCTTGGCGAGTAGCGTCTCCAAGTGCTCTTACTGGCTTTTTCATCTTCGAATCCTAACACATAAAAGTTAGTCAAACTAACACATTTTACTATTGATAAAATATAGGTACTGGACCCATCAGTCCTTACTTCTCACTTCCTAGCCTAAAAGAAAAATTTTCTTCAAACTTGACTTGAGAAAAGCGCGCAGTATGACTAGGTTACTTTGTCGGATTGTAGAATATCTAAATACGTTGGGCATCTCCGTTCTAGTATTGTCTATTGTTAAGCCGATCTTCCTGAGACTTGCTTGGTTTTTGAAGAGTGTTGTTTAAAAAAGTGGCCCAGGGGCTGCTTTTTATTGCTCCACAAGCTATTAGACTTGGTGACCTAAATATCTTTCTTTCGGAACAAAATAAACAATTGCTGCACCCAAAATAATTTTCATGATCGCGCCTGGCCAAAATGGCCAAAATCCATACTCTAATGCCTTATCAAGCCCATATAGATAGGTCAGTTGAGCAATACCACAGACTAAAATCAGTGCAGTGCCAATTGTCATGGCGGTTAAGCACTCGGCAAAGCTATCCCCAAAACCGTTCTCTTGCAGTGCACCACAGACATAACCACCAACTAAAAACCCATATAAAAAGCCGCCACTGCTGCCCATCAATGTATCTATTCCAGATGCACCTTTGGCAAACACAGGCAAGCCAGCTAAACCTGCAATCAGATAAATAGCGATGACCAGCAGTCCTCGTTTAGGTCCAAGTACAAATCCTACAACTAGCACGGCGAGGCTTTGCCCTGTGATAGGGATTCCGCCGTCTTTCCATGGCAAGTCAATGCTAACCATAGCGCCCAGACAAATAAGTAGCAGGCCTAAGCCAACTATTAAAATATCTTTATTGATATGCATTACAGCAAGCCTTTTTTGATGTTACTTATCAACGAGTGACGAGTGTTTTTTGTTTGATGTTGGCCAGATGCTTTGACCCCAAGGCAAAAACAATTAACCCTGCAAGTACGATGGCTGAAGCCGTCGCTATGGGCGTATTAATCATGGCGTGTGTGGTTTGAGTTTGAGTAAGAAAGTCGATGTTCCATTGGCCGGCTAAATAGTTAGTGAGATAACCAAATCCAAATCCCACGCCAACAACACTGCCCAGATAGCTCGCGAGGGCGCGATTACCCAGTTCATTTCTAACCAAGCCAATTGTGGCTATATTGGTCGCGGGGCCTACCAACATAAATACTAGTGTAGCTCCAGGAGATACGCCTGAGAATAGCAGTCCGGCGGCAATGGGAGTGGAGGCTAGAGCGCAGATGTACATGGGGACACCAATTAGCGCCATGACTACAAAGGCCATAAAGCCATCACCCCACTGGGTTAAAAACTCGGTTGGCACATAAGTCTTCACCACGGCAGCAATTCCAAGACCGACCATCAGCCACAGACTGATATCTCTAATAAGATCTACAAAGGTGAATTTCATGCTATCTCTGAGCCGATTACCAATGCTATCAGCAGCGCTGTTCTCTTCACTTACTTTACTACAACAGCTCTCTGCGGATGCAGGTACAGGTGCAGGTTCAGCAGTTTTGCTGGCGCAGCAGGACTGAACGGTTTCTGAACTCTGTGGAGCATGATCGTTTTTATCAGGGCCTACTAGCAATCCTGCAGTTATAGCGGTAGAAATGGCCGCAATTGGTCTAATTATAGCCATAAAGGGCCCCATCATCGCGTAGGATACCGTAACCGAGTCTACACCAGTCTCTGGTGTAGATATTAAAAAAGACGTTGTGGCAGCCTTAGAGGCGCCGCTGCGTCTCAAGCCGAGTGCTGCAGGAATGACACCACAGGAGCACAAGGGCAGGGGTGCACCCAAGAAGAGCGGCTTTAATGGTGGCCAAAAGCCCCGGCTCTCCTAAATGTTTGGCCAATACTTGGCTAGGCACAAATGCCTTCATAAGGCCAGCCACACTAAAGCCCATTAGTAGCCAAGGAGCTGACTCAATAAATAGACCGATAAAATGTTGAGTAAAAGACATGAGCTTATATTACCCTGCTTGTTCGTTTAGAGCACCTAATATGGTGCATTGGGTTGCCGGTTCATCACCACCGCAACAGGCATCACTCAAAGTTTGTAATGAGTGTTTTATTTTTTCTATTTCTAAAAGACGTTGATTAACGATAGTAATCTTGTTGTCGACAAACTCTTTTACATCTTGGCAAGACTTTTTGTCTTTTGTGACCTCAAGCTCTAAGAGTTGATGAATTTCATTAAGAGTAAAGCCGACTTCTTTGGCGCTCACAATAAAGCTTATGCGCTCAACGTCGATATTTGAATACAAACGATAGCCAGACTCTGTGCGCTGACTGGGTATGATCAGGCCGTGCTTTTCATAAAACCGAAGGGTGTCTCTCGAGACTCCCGCAAGAGAAGCTAATTCACCTATTTTTAACATTTTAAATTGCTCCATAGGTCTACTATAAACCTTGGAGTATAGTCTAGAGTCAAGCCTTATAACAAACGGCTCAACGACAGATGTTAGGCACTTTTGCGATTTAGAGTGTCTTTTGATGTAAATTGCAGAGCACTATCTGTACCGAGCGCCTGATTAAAGATTTTGCGGTCTCTTCTGAAGTCCTGAGTATTCACCCAAGGCTCTCGGTCCCCCTGCTTTGGAAAGAGGTGCATGACGCGCTTCATATAGCCTGCAGGGAAGTCGTCAATCCAGTGCCGAACTGGCATCTCCCTCAATTCGCTGGGCACTTCAGGCACCATGCTTGTTGTGTTTGTTTCATTCATATGGTTAAGAGCTTTGCATACCCACTCTGCAGTAAGGTCAGCTCGGAGGGTCCAGGAGGCATTAATATACCCAAAGGTTTGAACTAAATTGGGTACGCTAGACACCATTAAGCCCTTGTAGGTCCAGAGTTTTGCAAAGTCGACAGATGCACCATCCACTGATATTTCTGCTCCTCCCATCATGATTAACTGTAAGCCAGTGGCGGTAACGATGATGTCGGCATCTAGGTGCTCACCCGATTTCAATTGAATGCCGGTTTCAGTGAAGGTGTCGATATGATCAGTAACCACAGTGGCGCTGCCGTTATTTATAGAGTTGAACAGATCACTATCAGGCACAAGGCACAAGCGTTGATCCCAAGGGTTGTAACTGGGAGTAAAATGTTTATCGACATCATAGTCCGGACCAAGTTCTTTACGTACCATGTCCAGTAACGTCTTTTTAACTTTTCTGGTCGTTTGCGTGTCTGTTTATAAAGCAGTTCTTGGAATCTTGTGTTGCGCAAACGGGTTAGAGCATAGGCCCAGCGATGGGGTAAGCAGTTTACGCAATCCATTGGCAAACCAGTCTTCTGAGGGCCGTGAAACAATATACGTGGGAGAGCGTTGGAGCATTGTCACGCTAGCGGCTTTTTCTGCCATTGAGGGTACTAGGGTAACGGCGGTTGCGCCCGACCCTATAACCACTACTTTTTTGCCTTCGTAATTTAGGTCTTCTGGCCAAAATTGAGGATGCACTAGTGTACCCTTAAAAGTGTCGGTAGCTGGAAGGCCAGGATCATGGGCTTGATCATAACTATAATAGCCAGAACACATGTATAAGAAATTACAGGTAATTTCTATAGTTCATCAGTGTTAGCCTTTGCGATGGATAGTGTCCATCGATGGGTTTCGCTGTCCCAGTTTGCGCTTGTTAATTTATGGTTAAACCGGATTTTATCTGCAAATTTATTTTCAGTTGCAGTTTTGCGCACGTAGTCAAGAATAGAAGGCCCGTCAGCTATAGCTTTGGCGCTTTCCCAAGGTTTGAAGCTGTAACCAAGAGTGTGCATATCGCTATCAGAGCGAATACCAGGATAGCGAAAAAGATCCCATGTGCCACCAATAGCCGAACGCCCCTCAAGAATAAGAAATTCATGGTTAGGGCATTTTTCGCGGAGGTGGTAGGCTGCTCCAATACCTGACAAGCCTGCTCCTACGATGACAACATCTGTATGCTCAACATTCATATCCAACTTGTCCTTTTTATTAATGCTCTTGGCGCTTTAGCGTTCCATTGTAAGTGACATCTGCTGTGGCCTTAGACTCTAGTAACCTCAAGTACAGATTCATTTACAATCTCTAATAGGATTCTTATACGGTCAAACCTCGAAAACCGGTGCACTAGAAATTAAGAGGTTTTTTATTCCTCAGCAATGTTAGCGGCATGGTAAATAGCGGAAATACCTTGTCATAATGCATAGGGAATAGTCGCTGTGAAAGATCCATCAGCTTGGCATCTGCGCCAACAAAGATTCGCTTTTTGTTTTTCAGTACACCATTGAGAATGATATTGGAGGCTCTACTTGGGTGCATGCCGTTATTGCGAAAGAAATCTGCCATTTCTTCTTGGGTGGAGCCTATTCCAATAAGCTTACCCATCATTTCTTGCATTGGATTAACCGTGTCTTCACGGGTGTTCATTCTTGCATTAGTGACAATATTGGTTCCAATGTGCCCAGGATGTACGCAATGAACCTGTACTTTACTCTCTTTTAGTTCTTTTGCTAAGCACTCGGTAAAGCCACGAACCGCAAACTTTGCGACGTGATAAACCGATTGGTTGGGTACGGTAATCATGCCAAAAATTGAGGAAATATTGATTAGTGCAGCCTCGGGTCGCTTTTGTAAGTGCGGTAAAAATGCTCGAGTACCATTGATAACTCCATGGAGGTTTATGTTCATTACCCAGTCCCAATCGGTTTCAGACATGTCTTCAAAACTCGAGTCAACGGTAACCCCCGCGTTGTTAAAAACCATATCCACATGGCCATGTTGTTCTATGACTTGCGCCGGTAGTGCATCAATGGCCGCTTTATCAGCCACGTCTAGCACATGACTAGAGACATTCACCGGATAGACTTTGACCATCTGTTCAGTCTCTGCCAATGTCGTCTGATTAATTTCACAGATTGCCACGTCGGCACCAGCTTTTGCTAACAGCACCGCAAGGTAGCGGCCCATGCCTGATCCAGCCCCGGTAATAACGGCGACTTTTTTGGAGAATGATTTCATAAGTGTTGACCCTAATAGAGGCTGCTAGTTGATTCTGACAATTTCTACTTTATGAGATGGCACTTATGGTGTCAATATATGTTCTTGTTCATCTGAAATTGCGTGATCTGATGTTAGTTTGATAAAGCAACTCGCTACAGTCGGTGAGTTCCTGTGCTATTACATGCACCACTGCACCATCTGTTTCAATGACCCCTTTAACCATTAATAGTTGAGCTTTAAGAAGAGCTTGACGGCAACGTTCTTGAACGCTTTTCCAGATAACGATATTGCTGTTACCTGTTTCGTCTTCTAAGGTTAGAAAAACCACCCCTGATGCGGTTCCAGGGCGTTGTTTGCCAGTGACTATGCCGGCCATACGAACAAATCTTTGATGCCCCATTTCAGCCAAGTCTCGGTGGCGCTTACATCGCTGAAAAAAAGGAAACTGCTCTCGTAAAATACTCATAGGGTGACGGCCTAGACTTAGGCCATTATTATTGTAATCGGCATAGACATCGTCACTTTCAGTGGGTGCTTCAAGTGTTATATTTGATTCAGTGCCTATGTTGTTTAGAAGAGGCGTTTCGTTATTAAAAGCCAATGTTTGCCAATGCGCTTGCCGGCGGTGATCAGTTATCGATTGCAGTGCGCCTGCACGACTTAACAGGCTTAAATCAGCTTTAGACAGCCCTGTGCGAATAGCCAAATCATTGAGTGTTGTGAAAGGCTTTTTGGTTTTGATAATACGCAGAGCTGACCTTTTGGAGAAACCTTTTATGATTCTAAACCCTAATCTAATCATTGGTTTATCACTGTTTCTAATCTCATCGTCACTCTCAAGACTATGATCCCAAAAACTATGATTAACGTCGATAGGCCTAGTTTTTATATTATGACGCTGAGCATCTTGTATTAGCTGAGATGGTGAGTAAAAGCCCATGGGTTGACTGTTCATGATTGCACAGCAAAAAGCAGCTGGGTAGTGACACTTTAACCAAGCAGACACATAGGCAAGCAGGGCAAAGCTAGCAGAATGTGACTCGGGAAAACCATAGACACCAAAACCTTGAATTTGACGAAAGAGACGCTGGGCAAAATCTAGGCTATAACCTTGTTTTAACATACCGTCGGTGAGCTTTTGCTCAAATTTGGACAGCTGATTGTTGCCGCCACCCTTGCTACTCCAGCTTGCCATGGCTCGACGTAATTGATCTGCTTCTCCACCAGAAAAGCCAGCGGCAACCATCGCGAGGCGAATAACCTGCTCTTGGAACACTGGAATACCCAAGGTCCGCTCTAATACAGCTTTAATCTCAGGACTAGGATAGTTGGCTACTTCAAGTCCCTGCCGGCGTTTTAGATAGGGATGAACCATGCCACCTTGAATAGGACCAGGCCTAACAATGGCAATTTCGATGACTAGATCGTAAAAACAGCGAGGCTTAAGGCGCGGCAGCATGGCCATTTGAGCACGAGACTCTATTTGAAATACGCCAACACTGTCAGCCTTGCAGAGCATGTCGTAGGTGGCGGTATCATCCTTAGGGATGCTTTGCATACTCAGTTGAACACCCTGTTGGTTTTGAATTAGGTCAAAGCAACGGTGAATAGCGGTGAGCATACCCAATGCAAGAATATCTATTTTTAATAAACCCAGTGCCTCTATGTCGGTCTTATCCCATTGAATAACGGTTCGCTCAGGCATGCTGGCATTTTCGATAGGCACTAGTGTGCTGGTAGGACTGCGAGTGATGATAAATCCCCCTACATGTTGAGAGAGGTGGCGGGGGAAGCCCATGATTTCTTGAAGAAGTTGATAAAAATGGTTAATAAGACGTTTGTCTGTGCTACTGCTCCCAGATTGACTATTTTGCTCATTAAACTGTTTCTCTAAATCAGCACGGCGATCCCACCAAGATAAAGACTGACTCAGTTGTTCTATAAACAATGGGTCTAAGCCAAGAGCTTTGCCCACATCACGTACTGCACTTCGTGGTTTGTAGGTGATAACAGTGGCAGCTATAGCGGCACGCTCACGGCTATAGCGCTTGTAGATATATTGAATAACCTCTTCACGTCGCTCGTGTTCAAAGTCGACATCAATATCGGGAGGCTCGTTGCGTTCCTTTGAAATAAAACGCTCGAACAACAGTGAAATTTGGTCAGGAGATACCTCGGTGATAAATAAACAGTAGCAAACCACGGAGTTGGCCGCTGAACCACGCCCTTGGCAAAGAATATTACGACTGCGGGCAAAAGCGACAATGTCATGCACAGTTAAAAAATAGCTTTCATAACCAAGCTCAGCTATCACTTTTAACTCATAGTTAATTTGAGCAATAACGACTGCTGATGGCTGATCAGGCCAGCGCAGCTTAACACCTTCATCAACAAGGTATCGCAATTGTTCAGCAGGGGTTAAGTGGTCAGGCACAACCTCAGAGGGGTATTCATAGCGCAACTCTTCAAGTGAAAATTGACAGCGCTTAGCAATGACAATGGTTTCGGCTAGTAATGCAGGCGGATAAAGTTTTTTAAGGTAAGAAAGACTGCGTAGACGCCGTTCAGCATTGGCAAAGCGCCTTTTACCTAACTCCATAACAGAGCAATTGTGGTGTATGGCAGTGAGAGTATCCTGAAGATTTTGACGTTCCTTAACATGCATATGAACATCACCACAGGCAACCATTGGTATCTCCCACATAGCCGCTAGGTTACGAAAATAGTAATACTGAGTAGATTCATTACCATCGAGTAAGTGTTCAATACCTAGCCATAGTCGACCACTAAACCAAGTGCTGAGTTGTTGCCCAATAGCATTGTCAGTTTCAGAGTTACCACAGGGTATCCAAATGACTAGAGCATTGTTCAAATTACACTCTAGGTCTTGCCACTCTAGGCGGTATTCACCTTTTTTACTGCGTCTTCTAGCCAGTGTAATTAATCCTGATAATTCAGAGTAAGATTGACGGTTTGTTACTAAGGCTATGATTTTATGGCCATCAATTTGAAACTCACTACCAATAATCAATGGTAGCCCTGCAATCTAGTGCAGCTACATGGGCTTTAACTACACCTGCTAAAGAGCACTCNTCGGTAATCGCAAGTGCTTGATAANCTAGTNATGACGCCGTATTAACCAATTCTTGCGGGTGAGATGCCCCGCGTAAAAAGGTAAAGTTACTCACGCAATGAAGTTCTGCATATTGCATAATCGCTATAACTCAATAACTGTATATATATACAGTATTAAAGAGTAATTTGATTTAACAGTAAAGCTAAAATTAAAGCTTTTAAAATGCNCTAATACCGAAGATATATTTTGATTTGGGCTATTAAATAAACTTTTAAAAAGGGATAATTGCAGAANACGCTAAAGGATTATTAAATGAAAAAATTATTTGTTATTTTAATGCTATGTTTATCTCAATCAGGTTGCTTAGCTGTGGCAGTTGTTGAAGGTGTTACTGATGTGGCTATAGCGGTTGTTACGGCACCTATCAAGGTGGGTACAGCAGTTGTTGATGCAGTGAGCGGAGAGGATGATGACGAGGATTCTGGAGATCTTGAATAGCAAAATTATTGTTTAAAGCTCGCACATAAAAAATGGCACCCTGAGGTGCCATTTTTGTTTTACATTACCTGCTTTTATTAACCTGCTGCAGCTAGTGCCTGCTCAATGTCTGCAATAATGTCATCGATGTGCTCGATGCCAACAGAGATACGAACCATTTCTCGGCTGGTGCCGGCAGCTATAAGTTCTTCGTCATTTAGCTGTCGATGTGTGGTACTAGCAGGGTGACACGCTAGAGATTTGGCATCGCCAATATTAACCAGACGCTTAATGAGCTGGAGTGCGTCGATAAACTTAGCTCCGTTAGCTTCTCCGCCTTTAATACCAAAGCTTAAGATTCCTGATGGCTTGCCACTCACTACTTTCTTGGCCAATTCATGGTACTTATCATTCTCAAGGCCGGCGTAGTTAACCCATTCGACAGCATCGTGTGATGATAGGTATTGAGCAACAGCTAGAGCATTTTCAGTATGTCGCTCCATACGCAGTGCTAATGTTTCTAAGCCCTGCAGAATTAAGAATGAGTTAAAGGGTGAAATAGCTGCACCCATATTGCGTAAAGGAACTACGCGAGCACGACCAATAAAGGCAGCTTCTCCCAAAGCCTCAGCATACACAACACCATGATAGGAAGGATCTGGCTCATTGAAGGCAGCAAAGCGAGGATTATCTTTCCACGGGAATTTACCTGAATCAACGATAATTCCACCAACAGAGGTACCATGACCACCAATATATTTAGTCAGCGAGTGAACAACAATATCTGCTCCTTGCTCAAAAGGTCGGCAAAGAATCGGGGTAGCTACGGTGTTATCGACAATTACTGGAACGCCATGTTTATGAGCCATATCTGAAAGTGCTTGAATATCAACAATGTTACCTGCTGGATTACCAATCGACTCACAGAATAGAGCTTTTGTGTTGTCATCAATCAATGCTTCCAATGCGTCGATATCATCGCCAGAGGCCATGCGTACTTCAATACCTTGATTTGGCAGAGAGTGAGCAAAGAAGTTGTAGGTACCACCGTAAAGCTGGCTAACACTCACAATATTGTCTCCAGCACGGGCAACTGTCTGAATTGCAGCGGTGATCGCCGCCATGCCTGATGCCATCGCCAAAGCGCCAATGCCGCCTTCGAGTTGAGCGACACGCTGTTCCAGTACATCGTTGGTAGGATTCATGATGCGCGTGTAAATATTGCCAGGCTCGGCTAAATTAAATAGGTCCGCGCCATGCTGTGTGTCGCGAAAGCTGTATGAGGTTGTCTGATAGATAGGTACTGCAACTGCATTGGTTGCGGGATCATCATTAAATCCAGCATGAATTGCTTGGGTTTCGAATTTCATAAAGTGATTTCCATATTTTCGTATTTAACCAGTAATTATAGATTACTCGCAGGATCAGGTGGAGAGTCAACTTAGAATTATTTATTATATCCTTAAGTATAATTGATAGGCCGGTTGTTCTCTTGATTAGAAATTAATAGGCGAATATGATTTTGTGGCATTGTTTCCTAATATAATGGCGCCAACTGCCTTGTTCGTTTTCATAGTTCCGTCTAGCATTATCGGATAGCACTGAGGCGCAGCGAAAGGCTGTGCTCATAAAAATAATAAACATTAAAGGTATATTTATGTCATCGTCACAAGCAGCAGAAATTGGTTTAGGCCACACTATTCTCAGAAGAGCCTCACTTACTCCTAACGCAAGAGCGCTCACGTTTGAAGGGCAAACTTGGACCTGTGCCGAATTGGGCGATAGAGTTCGTCGGTTGGCAGCGATATTGCGCG
>JGI20151J14362_10001924_pt1 | contig 14836 bp, 15 predicted proteins | sample COG_01_FD_14362 | JGI IMG/M metagenome (IMG submission 14362)
GAAGGTGTGCCTGGAAATGTGGCAGAGCGCTGTCTTAATCACAAACTCAAAGGCGTGGAAGGTATATATGATCGCCATGACTATATCGATGAACGCCGTGAAGCCTTNCAACTTATCTCAACAAAGTTAGCTCCGATCATTAATAAAACTGCTAAAGGATTTGATTTGAAAGGCAACAACACATCTTTTTGTCTTCCCGGTTCATCGGAAGCAAACTAATCAGAGGGGATGCAATCATCTACTCTTTATAACAAAATATTAGACAAACTCATTCCCCCAAATCATTGGTGCAATCAACGATTGAAAGACTTATGTCAGGCCGATACTGATTTTTTTGAACATACATTGGAACAACAAGGTGACTTTATACATTTTCTCTGTCTCGTACATCTTTATGTAACTGATAATTCTGAATACAAGCAATTATCTAACGCCGATTTATCCATACTAATCAGAACACATCCAAAAAAACAAATATTAAAAGAGCTTATTAGTCCCTACCCTTCAGGCATAAGCAATATACTCAAAAAATTAAACAATAGGCCTTATTCAAAACAGGCCTATTATGAGCTAATCACATTACTTCAAGATACTAAAGCTAGCAATCACCTGCAACACGCTCCCTCAATAAACCCAAACAACATAAAATGTATTTATGCGCTTGGTCATAGCTGGCGTGATTTAAAAGTATTACGTAATGTTAAAACTTCTAAAGACATTAGCACTATTATTTTTATACACCATTCTTGTTTAAAGCTAGGGACTAACTATCCTGAGTTCATTGAACTTACTTCATTGAAGAAGATTAATGATATTGAGCATCTAATTAAATGGTTTATGCGGCGCGTCGTTAAAATAAACTTTCCAGCACCACCATGGTTAGGAAATAATAATATAAGACCTATAACCAATGGCACCCAACTTATGCAGAAAAGTAAGGCATTCAAAAACTGTATATCAGATTACCTACCAGATGCATTACTTGGTACTTGTTATTTTTATACTAGTGATTATGGCCCAGCAATTATAAAACTGAACAGAATTCCTTTCTTTGAATGGGAAGTAGATGAAATACTTGGGCCCGAAAACACCCTACTAAGCAATCGGATCTTGAACAAAATTTATAATGAGTTCTCTAGAAATGGTATTGAGAGAAAAGTTAATATTGATTTTGACCAACCAATCCTCAACATGCTGTCGGGAACTTGGAGATAGAGCATCCCTGCTCGAATCTATATCATAAAATATTAATTCTTCTTTTTAGACGGTTTAAGAAAACAGTATGCGCGAGGTTTGCATCCTTGGATTCGTGTCGGTATTTGCCAGGTTTTTTGTCCATTTTTATGGCATAACAATCTATCTGCGTTGTTGTATTCGTAAAGCACCCTTTTAAGTACAGCCGCATCACCAATCATATTTTTTAATGTTTCTGTAAATACAGCCCTAACAATATTCCCATTGATGATCGTTTTTACACCATCTGCAGATTTAATATCATCACATGAATATCCATGATTGTTCTTACGGATGTCAATAAAGTCACTTGTGGCAAGAAACTTACTCAGCTTTTTACTAGAATTCTCAACTCGTTCTTCAAACATCTTAGGTCTGGAGTTTACTGCATCCATATAACATTTTGTTATTCCCTTAAAAATTTGATTATTCTCTAACGGGAGAACCTCATATTTCACTGCAAAACATCCTGCTGCATAAGCTAAACCGAATCGCTTTGCCATACGAACTTGGGGGCCACAACGTGGATTTATATTGTTTTTCTCAATGAAATACTTAATATGTTTATTTATTTTATTTCTTACTTGATTATTATCTTTTGCTAAGTCGCGTGTTAACTTTTCTAAAAATACATGCTGTGCGGTTCCATAGAAACTTTTAGTATTTTTATCTAATAAATTTGCAAGTCTATCTGGTGAATTTATATCATCTGGAAGCGACTCAAATACACCAAGCCCATTATTAGCATCAGCTGGCACATCAACAAACCTGACCTCACTACCGAGCATTCGCACAACATCCGCACTTCGTGCATGTTCTATCAAGCTCAGTTCGCCAGTACTTAGCACACATACTGACCATGTTAATGTACCAGGTTGATAATGTCTTGAACGTCCTTTCCCTTTACCTAAGGCAATCATATAACTGATATTGCCTGCTAATTGTGCTGCTTTTACAGGATTTTCATCTAATGCGAAAAGTTCATCCATTGTTACTAATGAATCATTACTGCCCGCCATATATTCTTCAAGAGCTGCTTTTGTCGCAGACCATGTGCCTAAACAATCCCGTGGTCCCTTGATAGAGTTTGCCACAAGGAGAGAAGTTGTTTTACCAATTGAACTCGGACCATGATAATGGAAACCACCACTTTCTATCTCTGACCAGCGGAGTAAATATCCTGAAAAAGCTGAGCTGATAGCTAACATAATACGTGAACTATAGCTTGCATACACAGCAACTCCATTTTTCCAATCTTCAAGGCTTCCTTTCTGACCCACAACTGATAAATGTAATTTATGTTCAGGATCTAAAAATGGGCCAATTTCATCTTCAGGATCTATAATTGATCCATCTGAAAACATATAGGATTTTCCTACAAAACCAGGTCTTCTAACTATTATTGCTCTTACAGATGTTTCTTCCATCACTTTATCATAGACTTTATCCCAGCCATTTTTCGTTGCTGGTGGAGGAAACCCATGGTCAATAAGAATTCTTTTAACATACCTTAGTGACGATTCTGCATCAGCAGCATTGATTAATAATATCTTTATTTTTCCATCCATATCTTGCATTTTTATTACTAAATAAACTCCTTTTTCTCCATCAATAAACCGTGCTTTAGCCAGTAATTTTATTTTAATCATAATTATTTCCTCTTTTAGGTTACATTTGTTTTATAACAATCCTTAAAAATCACTTTTTCACTAAATCACCAAACTTTTATGAACATAGAATTGTCATACTAAATAGTGTTGCTCACTCATTTATAGGGATTACTTGATCTATAGCGTTGCTGACACATTTATAGGGATTACTTGATCCATGGGGTCTACAACCTTACCTATAGGGTCTATCCACACTTCTTCTGTCTCACTCACTGACAACCAACTTAGATCCATGTCTTCGGACACCATATAAAAGCAGTAGGCCTGAATAACCCATCCGGTCTAGAACAAGGAGTGATAACTGCAATTCCTTGTCCTTTAACCCTATCTTCCTGGTTTGTCGTCTACCTAGTTCGTCTGTGTATGCCTCAACACGAGAGCAATACGATTTGCACAGGTAGCTCAACGCCTCTACTTTATCTTTGATAACACCCAGATGGACAGGCTTGTTTATTGTGTTACGGCCTTCAATTTCTATATGCTTCTTAAAGTACTCACGTAATGCTTTAACAGGTGTTGGATCACCTAGGACCAGCACATGAAAGTGAAGTAGCCATCTCTTTATTTCAGGGTGGTAATCAATTTCTAGGCAACCAATGACAGGTTGTTCAAAACCTGACCGTTCAAGCTGCTTTCTTAATCTGTCTTTTAGTGCCTTTGAATCGAATTTGTATAGCTCTTTACTAGTCAAACATTCATCGTAGTAAATGATAGTCAGCGTATGTGCCTCATCATACTGCTCGTAAAGACGGCAAACTTCAGCATAGAACCACCTACGGTACTCTCTATAGCATCGTGGGCAGGCTGCACTACCACAAGGCTCGCTATTACAGCACCCATCCAATACATCCAATAGCCGTCCACAGTCTTTCCTACTAGACTTTGACAAAGCTTTCTGACGTAACGATGACCGTCCGTTGACCTCATTAATGGTCTCAAAATCAGGCAAAAGCTTTGCCAAATCATTTGCGTTAACCTTATCTTTATTACTCATATAATAAGGTAACGATATTCTGCATTGTTTAGGTGTAGAGCAGACCTTGCGTGTTTTTCTCTTCTTGTTTGGCATAATATTGTGCGTGTTAGGCTGTTATTTGCTCTCAATATGGAGTGCGTTTTAGCTTCATTACATATTCATCAATTTCATGTTCGTAATACCCAATACGGCCATTTTCTAAATCTACAGGCTTTACAAACTCACCTTTTTTCCTTCTTCTATAGATTGTTGTGCGACGCAATCCAGTACGCTTCTCCACCTCTTCAGTACGTATTATCTTTGTCGGTCGATCACTTGGTTTATTTGTTTCAGTCATATTTCGTCTCCGCTATTTCTAAGTATGATTAGAACGTTAAATATTATTCTGAAATATAGATTATTAATGATGATGATTAGAGGGCATTAAATACTCAAAGTAATATATGTGGAGGGCATAAATTATTACAAATAATATAATTTATGCCCTCTAATCCTATTTATGGTTATGTTATTGTTAAAACACAACGCTTAATGAGGTAATAAACATGTCGGACTTATATACGTCTGTCTCAGAAAATAACATAGATGCTATTAATAAGTTTTCATACATCTCTGACAAAGATCAGGTCTTAAAGGAAAAATTTCAATCTTTCTGCGCGACGTGGTCACCTAGATTATTTGAATTGCTTACTGATGAGCGAAAGAGATCATATTCAATGAAGGCCATTGATAAATTAATCAAACAAATACTCTATGATTATTATGAGGAAAGGATAGATAGTGAGAAAAGTTATACGCCGGATACGATAAATAAAAAAATAAAAGAATTATCAAAACTAAAAAAATGTTTAACGACCATAATTCCTATATTGGAAAAAGAAGGCCCGCAACTTTTACGTGGGATACATATGGATGATATTTTAAGTAACAGCAACAGTTTTATAATTCATCGTCGTACTAATGCACCCGATTCAATCAAACAAAGCTTTTCACTAACATTGAGATCAACCAGTCATGAAATTGAAAAATGGAGATCGCTCAAACTAAACCCTGGTAGACCAAAGCATTATGCTGCATCAGATGTCTTGACTGGATATTTACTTAAATTACTTTTTAAAATAAATGGCGAAAAACCCACAATGCCTAAATTTACTACTGTAGATAAACGTTGTGATTTGACGTATGAAAATATAGATCTCGACACTATTAAGCATTTTTATTTTCTTAGGGATGCTTTCAAATTATCTGATCGAGATGCTAATGGCGATGAAGCAAAAATAAAAATAATTTTAACTATAAGAAAAAATATTAATTGGAATTAAAAACAGATGAAAAAATTAGATAAAATATACCTTTATACTGATGGAGGTTCTAGAGGCAATCCAGGTCCAAGTTCTATAGGCATCTTAATCACAGATAAATCAGGAAACGAACTTCATTCTTATGCAAAGTGTATTGGTAATGGCACCAACAACCGTGCTGAATACGAGGCTTTAATAAATGGTCTAGGGCTTTGCAAGAAATTCACTCGTAAGCAGGTTGATTGTTTTAGTGACAGCCAACTGGTCATAAATCAGTTGAACGGGATCTATAGAGTTAAAAACCCTAATATGAAAAAATACTATCTTCAAGTTAAGGCTTTAGAAACTGATTTTGGTATTGTCACGTACACCCATGTTCGACGAACTGACTCGTTTATTATCAAAGCAGATATGCTCGTCAATTTTGCATTAGATAATAGATTATAAATAAATCATATACTCTTTATAATTGTTAATAATGATAATTATTCAGTGAACGATTAGGGGTGCTACATATTGGCTATCACGGTCACAAAAACAGCATGCATTTTTACGAACAGGTTAAAAATGTTTTAGACCGCAAGTTGACACCGCAAATTCCTATTTTTCGTGTCTTATAATCCGCCGTTTTTTACTCAGGTCGTTTTGGTGGAATGCGTTAAAGCGAGATAAACCAATCAATATTAGGATTATCCCTAATTTCTTTTTTCTTTTTTACTCATAAATTTATTACGTCTTCTTTGGAATAGTTCTATTCTGTTTCATATTTCAGTCAGAGGTGGACATATTACTATAAAAATAAAATGTCACTTCATACTGAGAGCGGACTTTACATAAAATACCACGGGTATCACAACGAGTGTTAATAAAGTTGAACTAATCATACCTCCAATCATTGGCGCTACAACACGCGTCATGACTTCTGAACCCGTACCATTAATAAACATAATCGGAAGCAATCCCACTATAGTTGAACAGGTAGTCATCATAATAGGTCTAACGCGTTGACTTGCTGCCTCTGAGATGTCAGCAATTAAATGTTCTTTAGTAATTTTTTGTTTTGAAATTTTAAATTTATCGACCGCTTTATTAAGAAACTCGATCATAAGCACACTGTCTTGAACAGCTATCCCAGCGAGAGCAATAAATCCAACACCAACTGCAACTGAAAGATTATAATTTAGTATATATAAAAACCATGCTCCACCTCCTAAAGCAAACGGCAAGAAACCCATGATTAATAATACATCGCTTAACTTTCTGAAATTCAAATAGAGCAATAAAAATATAATAAAAAAAGTAATAGGGATGACTATGGTTAGTCGCTCCATTGCTCTTAACATGTATTCATATTGTCCAGACCAATTTATAGAGTATCCTGGAGGTAAATTTACAGTCTTTGAAACATGTTCTCGTGCTTCACTCACATAACTACCAAGATCGCGCCCCTTAGTATCAACAAAAATCCACCCATTGATACGTGCATTTTCACTTTTAATCATTGGTGGTCCATCTGTTACATTAACCGTTGCAACATCACCCAATGGAATTCTTGCGCCTGCAGGTGTCACTATGGGTAACAAACGTATTTTTTCGAGGGAATCTCGAAGTTCATGTGGATAACGAATATTGATAGGATAGCGTTCCAATCCTTCAACCGTTTCAGCAATGTTCATTCCACCCACTGCAGTACGTACAATATCTTGAATATCGTTGATATTTAAACCTAACCGTGCAGCATTGATTCTATCAATATCAACAGTAAGGTAACGGCCACCTGCTACACGCTCGGCATAAACTGATGCCGTACCAGGAACGTCCTTAAGTACTTTTTCAATTTGGCGGCCAATATCTTCGATAACCTTAAGATCGATACCTGCTATTTTTATACCGACAGGCGTTTTAATTCCCGTTGCCAACATATCGATGCGTGTTTTTATTGGCATGACCCAAGCATTGGTAATTCCAGGTAATTTAACCAAACTATTAAGTTCCGCTTTGAGCTTTTCAAGCGTCATGCCTTCCCGCCATTTATCACGTGGTTTCAGTCGGATCAATGTTTCTACCATTGTTAAAGGAGCTGGATCAGTTGCAGTTTCTGCACGACCTATCTTCCCAAATACACTTTCAACCTCAGGTACGGTACGAATTAACTTATCCGTCTGTTGTAAAATTTGTTGCGCCTTCCCTATCGATATAGCAGGCAATGTTGTTGGCATATACATCAAATCGCCTTCGTCTAAATCAGGCATAAATTCACTACCTAATTGTGTAAACGGCCACAGTCCAACAACCATAATTATTAAAGCAGAAAATACTATCGACACAGGGAAACGTAGTACTGCATGCATGACAGGTTTATAGAGAACAATTAATATACGTGTGATGAAGTTTTTATCTGAAGAGACAACTCGGCCCTTAATAAAATAACCCAACAAAACAGGCACTACTGTTACAGCAAGAAGAGTTGCTGATAACATTGCATATACCCATGTAAATGCCAACGGCGAGAACATACGGCCTTCCTGAGCCTGCAATGTAAAAATAGGTAAGACACTTAACCCGGTAATCAGTAATGAAAAGAATATTGGCGGCCCCACTTCTGTCGTTGCAGTGGCAATAACACTCCAATGATCACTATCATCATTTTTACGTTCAATATGTTTATGAACGTTATCAATCATCACGATGGCAGCATCAACCATGACACCAATAGCAATCGCAATACCTCCTAAAGACATAATATTGGCATTGATCCCTTGTACATTCATAATGATAAATGCCATTAATATTCCAAGGGGAAGACTGATAATAACAACCAGAGCAGATCTAAAATGTAGTAGGAAGATGATACAAACAAGTGTTACTAGAACTAGTTCCTCGATTAATGCGTCTTTTAAGGTATTAATTGCTCGCTCAATTAAATCAGAGCGGTCATAAGTCTCAACAATCTCTACACCATCTGGTAAACCTTGTTGCAGTTCATCTAATTTATCTTTAACTGAATCGATAACTTTTTTAGCATTTTCTCCCCAACGCATTACAATAACACCGCCGACAACTTCACCTTCACCGTTCAGTTCTGCAATACCACGTCTCAACTGTGGTCCAATACGGACGTGTGCTACATCTTTAAGTAGCACGGGTGTACCTCTAGCGTTGACACCGAGAGGTATGTTACGTAATTCTTCCAAGCCAGTAATATAACCAGTCACCCTGACCATATACTCTGCTTCTGCCATTTCAATAACAGAGGCCCCTGCTTCTTGGTTTGCTTTTTTTATGGCATTACTAATCTTGGATATTGGAATGTCATAAGCACGTAACTGATCAGGATCAACAACAACTTGATATTGTTTAACCATGCCACCGATGGTAGCGACCTCTGCTACACCTGGGACGGTTTGTAATTCATATTTAAGAAACCAATCTTGAATTGATCGAAGTTGTGATAAATCATGATTCCCTTTGCGATCAACTAATGCATATTCATATACCCAACCGACACCCGTAGCATCGGGTCCTAATTCTGGTTTTACACCTTCAGGTAAACGACTGGTAACTTGACTTAAGTATTCAAGTACGCGCGATCGTGCCCAGTAAAGATCAGTTCCTTCTTCAAAGATGACATAGACATAAGAATCACCAAAAAAAGAATAACCTCTAACAGTCACTGCATAAGGTACTGACAGCATGGCTGTTGTTAATGGATAAGTAATTTGATCTTCAACAACCTGTGGTGCTTGTCCCGGGAAAGGTGTTTTTATAATGACTTGTACATCAGAAAGATCCGGTATCGCATCTACAGGAGTTTGTTTGATGATATAAACGCCACTTATCATAACGATAATCGTAACGAGAATAATCAGAAACCGATTATTGATTGACCAACGTATAATTTGTTCAATCATGGTTTACTCCTTGTTCATTTCATCATGTTCCATCGAATGATCACTCATATCATCTTCAACCGCTTGCATACGATTTAAACTTGCTTTGAGGTTTGATTCAGAATCAATCAGAAATTGTGAAGAGATGACAATGTCATCATCTTCATTTAAGCCGGAAATGATTTCAACCCAATCACCACTCTCCATACCTGAAATAACTTCCTGTGCTTGAAAACGGCCTTCTCCAAGTGCTTTTATAACGCGTTGCTGATGAGCATCACGAATTAACGCTTCTCTGGGGATACTGATGACATCCTTTTTTTCTCCAGAAAAAATGGTGACGTGCGAATACATATTTGGTTTTAACTTTTCTTTCGAGTTATCAAAACGTAATCGAACGCGTAAAGTTCGTGTGACGGGATCAAGGTCCGGATAAATATATTCAACGGTTCCTTTCCAGATAACGCCCGGCATCGAAGGGAGTGTTGCTTCAGCGCTTTGACCTACCTCAACCCAGTTCGCTTGTCGTTCAAACACTTCAGCTAACAACCAAATCGTATCAAGATTAGCAATACTCAAAATTTGAGTTTCAGGTTTGATGTACATTCCTTCACGAACACCGAGATTAATTAACACACCTGATTGAGGCGCATAAAAATTAATGTTCTGAACTACTTTTTTATCTTTTTCCAACCGATCAATCTGTGACTTCGATATGCCCAAGGCAGAAAGCTTCTCTTTTGATGCTGCGGCCAATAATCGATTGCCACTAGCTATAGCTTGTAAGTATTCTTCTTGTGCATTTATTAATGGCGGTGAATAGAGTTCAAATAAAAGTTGGCTGCGTTTTACCTCTTCACCTTCTGCACGTACTTGTAACTTTTCTATCCAGCCTTCTGTTCTTGTATGGATATGATTGATTCGGGTTTCGTCATAATCGATATAACCAACAGTACCAATCCTTTTCCATAAAGGGCCGCGTTCTACTTTTGCTGTCCGCACACCAAGATTATTAACAACCTCCGGTCTTATCTTAACGATGGACACCTCATCATCCATATCCTCTTCTTCTCCTTCATAAACAGGCAGAAGATCCATGCCCATCGGGGATTTACCTGGTTCATCACGACGGTAAGTTGGATTCATTGGTGCAACCCAGTATTTCACCTTTTTTTCTTTTGATTCAGGAGCAGAGCTGTTCATGTCACTTGATGTCATATCCATATTCGCGTGAAAAAATATCTGCAAAATATTAAATTTGTTTTCAATAAAAATACCGATTGAAAGACAAAAAATAATTAATAACAAAGTTAGAATTATTTTTTTCATATTGTTTCTCTCATGTAATACAGTAGATTTGCTTGAGACTTAGCTCGATTGACACGAATCTTTAACATATCCAATTGAGTATTTAATTCTGTTAATCGAGCACGCATCAACGTCGTAAAATCAGTTTGACCGTTTTGATAGGCTTTTAATGTGGATTCAGAGTTTTGAGCTGCATCGACAACGGCACGTGTTTCATATAACTCAAGCCTATGTCCCATACGTACCCAATTAGCATGTTCTTTTTCTGCCTGCCGTTTCAACTCCAGCAGACGATCACTACGGACATATTGAGCTGCAATATGATCTAACTTGCTAGCAGCAAGACGTTTGTCCTGTCGTTTATCAGTAAAGATGGGTAAATCAACCATGAGCATCGCAGAGGCAAAATCATCCCGACTACTTCCGTCCAGGTTATTACCTGTTCGCTCACCATAGCTAAGGTCTATCATCCAACCTGGTTTATATTGTTCTTCCGCAATCTTGATACTTTTATCATTAGCATTAACAACAGCATCTTCGATTTGTACTAGTGGGTGTGAAGTTAATCCTGTAATTATTTGATCTAAACTTGATAATGAAGATATTTCCGGAAAATCTTCAGGCAACGGTCTTTGTGCAGACACATCTCCAATCCATTTAGCCAGTTCAGCAAATGAAATTTCCTTTTCTCCAATAATCTCTGCTATACGATCATCGATAAGAGCTAATTCAAGTTGTGCACGAAGTACATTATGTTGATTATCTCTTCCGACAGCATATTGTCGTTGAGTAATATCGAGTAGTTGCGTAAATAGGGTACGGTTCTCTTGAAGTATCGATTCCGTTTTTATATTCAGATATAAATCAAGATAACTGTTTCTTAGTGAACGTAAGACTTTCTTTTCCTGATCCCATGCCTTTGCTTGATCAACATCTGCAATATCCTCTGTCTGAAGTCGTTTATAATGCAGTGTTTCTCCACGTGGAAATGCTTGTTGAACACCAAACTGTATTTGAGTCATTGGTTCCTGACTTCGATCAAAACTATCGATTGGCATATTCATTACACCAAACTTAAATTTTGGATCAGGTAACTGTCCTTCGGCAATTGCGCGCTCATCTAAACTTTCTGAACGGGCATTGTATTGCTTGATAATATAATCAGCTTCCAATGCAAGCCGTTCCGCTTCCGCCAGTGATAATTCATTAGCAATCGTACTGATAGGTAAAACTATCAAAATAATTGCACTTAATTTTTTAAATATTCTGTAAAAATACATAACACACCTCAAACACAAGTAATAAACGACAATTGATCTCGCGATCAATCAGCGGACACAAGGTATGGGGTGTTTAAATCAGAAGTACGCTGTAGGTATAGAAAGGAGGAAGTTTAGCCCGCTCAGGAGGGGAGGATATTGGATAGCCTGGCGGCGCTCGATTCGGTAAAGTTATTTTTGGCGTGATAATGGTTACCACATCGGGGAAGAATTTTATCTTTTCTTTTAATTCAGAATTCTTGTCGCTATTAACAGTGACCGTTAAGGCATCACAATCACAAGCACCAAGACAGTGCTCATCATCTATACTATTAATATTTTCATCGCTATCATCAGGAATATGGCATGAGTTAGTAACTTCAGATGAAGTTTCATTATGGTTCATAACGTCATCAGTCAAAGCGATGCAAGTTTGGCACAACAATAACAACCAACTACCTATGAAAATAGATAATATTCCAGAGCCGATTTTGCGTCGATTGTTATTAAAATGTATCAACATGTTAGTAAGTATAGTACATACAAAATAAAAATATAAATATAAAAATAATTTTTACAATTAATGACATTTTTGTTTAATACTTTTTTTCAACAGCCAATAATTAATCGGCCATGCTGCAATGAAGCCTGCGGGTAATGCAACTAAATAACCAAGCCAGAATTTTAATTCAAAAATGGATGTCGCAGAAACACCACCGACATGATAATCAGTAAAGTTCATGGTGAACTCCATGACAGCAATCGAAATTGTTTCACCCAACCAGATAGTCTTAAATGCTCCTATCCATGAGTTTCCCTGTTTAACCAGAGGCAGCAGCCCAAGTGTATAACCACTTAGAAAACCAAGCACAGTTGCCAATATCATGGTATTCCAAATACCAAGACCTAAACTGACCCCTATCATTAAACCGGCAAGTTCACCAATACTGCAACCGGTTAAACAATGTAGTGTTGCAGACGTTGTTAAACTTCTTAAAGAATCATTAGCTACATCGTGAGTGTGCATAGTCTTAGTTCTTTTATACTATTTATTTTTAATCGCATTTAATATCGGACACTGTTCAACTGGTCCTTTACCGCTACATTGAGTAACAAGCTCTTTAAGAATTTTTTGCATTTTCTTTAACATTTTTATTTTTTCTTCTATATCTTTCAATTTGGATTGAGCAATATTTTTAATATCTTTACTAGTCGTGCCTTTTTTAACTTCCAATGATAGTAACTCATTAATTTGTGTTAGCGTAAAGCCCAGACTTTTTGCCTGATAAATAAATGAGAGTCTTTCAATGACATCATCATTGTATTGACGATAGCCACTGTCTTTCCTTTGTGGTTTTTCTAACAAGCCTTCCTTTTCATAGTAACGAATTGTATCAACATTAATTCCGGATTTTTTAGCTATTTGTCCTATTGAATACATCTGATATAGCGCCTCTACTAATTCTCATAAATTAAGTATAAACCCTGAAGTACACTACAGAGTCAAGAGTGACCGATAAAATAATACTTTTTTATTAGATTGATGAACGAGAACTCATTACTTCACTTATAATTTGGTAACTTCCATATAACACAACCGATGAAATTATTGTGCCAATAATTAAATCAGGTAGTGCAGATTCAAAATACGCCACTAATATTCCAGCAGTAATCACACCTATATTTGCAATCACATCATTCTTCGAAAAAATCCAGGTCGCACGCATGTGTATTTCACCCTGCTTATGTTTATTTAGTAATACAAGACAAGCAATGTTTGCCACTAAAGCAAATAATGAAATGACAATCATCAAAGTAGAAATCGGTTCACTGCCATATAAGAAGCGTCTAATAACTTCAAAAATTATTCCGAATCCCAGTAGCATTTGTAACGCGCCGCTTAACATAGCTGAATTCGCTTTGGCTATTGCCGTTTTACCTATAACGTATAATGCCGATGCATATACCATTGCATCCGCTAACATATCAAGTGAATCGGCAAGCAACCCCGTTGACTCAGCATACAAACCGAACGCAAATTCAAATAAAAACATAACCCCATTAATCACTAATACAATGATTAAGAGATTACGTTGGTTCTTTGGATCAATATCGTCATGACATTCGCAATTACTCATAGCACTAAAGTCTCCTATTTATCAATGCGGAGTAATAATTGATTTATCACAACAATTATTATTTTCTGACTGGTTTTCATATTCAAACTCAATGGTTGAATGCGAGATATGAAATGATCGATTTAATACATCTTTTATTTGGCCTTTAATGATTTCCGCATCCTGATAGCCTGATTCAGTAATTACAACATGTGCTTCGAGTGATCTGTCGTGTTCATTCAGTTCCCACACATGCAAGTGGTGAACTTCCATTATATTTTCTATCTCTTCTAACTCCTTAGTCACTTCATTAATATCAATATCTGCTGGCACACTTTGCATCAATATCCTAATAACAGACTGTATTTCGATGTAACCATGAAAAAGAACATAGCCTGCAATTAGAAAAGTACAAATCGTATCGACAATGTACCATTCATAAAGAATAATAAGTGTGCCTGCGATAATGACGGCGACACTACTTAGTGCATCGGCCACATTATGTATAAACGCAGCTCGTATATTGAGACTGTCTTTTGACATCGCATAAGTAAGTACGGCTGTAATGACATCGACAACCAAGGCAACGCATGCAATGATAACCACAATCCAACCCGTTATAGGTTCAGGTTCAAAAACGCGCATAACAGCTTCAAACAAAAGATAGACCCCAATCAGGATCAAGGTTGTTAAATTAATCATTGCCCCGATTAACTCAGCGCGCTTGTAACCAAAGGTACGGTTTTCGTCGGCAGGTTTCTCAGCCCACTTTCTGGCAATCAATGCAATTAAGAGCGCGGCTGCATCACTAAAGTTATGAAGCGCATCCGCAATTAATGCCAGACTTCCCGAAATGATCCCACCAATAACCTGCACGACGGTCAGCACAAGGTTTACAAATAGCGCAAGGATTAACCGTTGAATACCATTCGTTTTATTAATGGTTTCATGATGATTGTGTGAGTGTGGCTCGTTCATAATAACGTTCGTTTATCTATAACATCTATCATCTTCTAAAGACTTATTCCGAATTTACTCAAGACATGTATCATTAAATAGTAACAAATTACAGTTATAGTAAT
>JGI20151J14362_10001939_pt1 | contig 14787 bp, 16 predicted proteins | sample COG_01_FD_14362 | JGI IMG/M metagenome (IMG submission 14362)
GTAACAATAAAAAAAAATACTTTTCACAAAGGCGTTATCATATTTCCAGAGAAGATAATCTCTAAACCCTTACTTACAAGCTATAAAGATTTAAAAATTGATAATTTAAAAGAGGTTTTTGAATATAAACCCGAGTTAATTCTCATAGGATCCAATTTTAGTAATAAAATCATTGATAAACATGCACAAATTTTATTTATTGATAAAAAAATCGCATATGAAAGTATGAATTTTGATTCGGCATGCAGAACATTTAATATTTTATTATCAGAACAAAGAAAGGCTGTTTTGATTCTTATGTAAGTTTTTTAAAGCTTTGCTTTTGAAAAAACAAGAGATGCGTTAACACCACCAAAACCAAAACTATTAGACATTGATGTAATTACCTCTTGTTCTTTTTTTTCAGTCAAAATTGGAAGTCCTTCACCTGCCGGATCTTTTTCATCAATATTGACCGAAGCACCTAAGAATCCCTCATTCATCATAATTAAGCTGTAAACAGCTTCATTTGAACCCGCTGCCCCAAGTGCATGACCAGTAAGCGATTTTGTTGATGCAATTGCTGGTATTTTTCCAAATTCTTTAGATCCAAAAACTGTTCTTATGGCCTCTAACTCTTTTGAGTCACCCACAGGCGTACTTGTACCATGTGTATTCATATAATCGACATTTAAGGTATTTTTTTCTTCAAGAGCTGCTCTCATGCACCTTATAGCACCTTCTCCACTTGGGGCAACCATATCAAATCCATCTGAAGTCGCGCCATAACCAACAACTTCAGCGTAAATATTCGCCCTCTTTTTTTCGCGTGTTCATATTCCTCAAGCACCAGAATACTTCCCCCACCCGAAATCACAAACCCATCTCGGTTTACATCAAAAGCTCTGGATGCCTTGTCTGGTTGATCATTATACTTAGATGACATCGCTCCCATTGCATCAAACAAGTAACTCATAGTCCAATGTTCTTCTTCAGCACCCCCCGCAAAAATAATATCTTGTTTTCCCATCTGAATCTGCTCATATGCGTTTCCAATGCAATGCGCGCTTGTAGAGCAGGCTGAAGTAATTGCATAATTTATGCCCTTAATTTTTGCCCCAGTAGCCAAGCATGCACTCACACCGTTTGACATGGTTTTTGTTACCATGTAAGGACCTACCCTTCTAATTCCTTTTTCCTTTAAAACTTCAGTACCATTGAGCATACTCTCAGTCGAGGTTCCACCAGCACCCACAATTATTCCAGTTCTATTATTGGACACTAAGTTATCAGTGAGTTTTGCATCTTCAATAGCCTCTTGCATCGCAATCCATGCATAGGCATGTCCATTAGCCATAAATCTATATAATTTTCTATCAATTAATTCTGCAGGCTCAATATCCAGTGAGCCGGCTACATTTGATCTAAGGCCTTTTTCTGCATAAACTGGTTGGAATGTAATTCCAGATTTTGCATGGTATAAACTATCTTTTACCTCTGCGTAATTATTTCCTATACTTGAAACAATTCCTATTCCTGTAATAACAACTCTTTTCAATTTAGCCTTACCTCATTAAAAAATATCTGTTTTAACAAAAAGTCCAACCTTTAAATCATTAGCTTGGTAAATTAACCGACCATCTACTTTCATAGATGCATCAGCAATTCCCATTACTAATTTTCTCATTATCACCCTCTTTAAATCAATAATATAGGTAATTTTTTTTGAAGAAGGAAGCACTTGTCCAGAAAATTTTACTTCTCCTGCCCCTAAAGCTCTGCCCTTCCCTAAACCACCCTTCCATCCAAGATAAAAGCCTAATAACTGCCACATGGCATCTAGGCCTAAACAACCTGGCATTACAGGGTCACCCTCAAAATGACATTTAAAAAACCATAAATCATCCGTTAAATCTAATTCGGCAATAATTTCTCCATGATTATACTTGCCACCTTTATCCTTAATCGAAACTATTCTATCGAACATTAACATCGGGGGAAGTGGAAGTTGTGCATTGCCTTTACCGAACATTTCTCCCCTACCACAGCTAATTAAATCTTCTTTTGTGTAGCTCTCTTTATGCATAAGTCAGTTCTTTAAAAAATTGTTTATAAGAATTTAATTAATTCGATCCTTTGCTACAAACTGTAATCAGTTGGAATTTCTATGATAAAGTTAACTCAAAGTAAAACATTAATAAATTATCCTAGGAATATATCATAATGAGCGACCAAAATCTGACCGATTGGAGAAAACTTGCACTTAAGCTTGAGGCTGAAATAAATAAAGTCATTCTTGGACAAGAGCTGCCAATTAGGCTTGTTACAAATGCGATTTTTTCACGAGGTCATGTTTTACTCGAAGGTGATGTTGGTGTTGGAAAGACAACATTATTAAAAGCTTTTGCTAGAGCAATCGGAGGAGGTTATGAAAGGATTGAGGGGACTATAGATTTAATGCCAAATGATCTTATCTATCATACCTACCTGGGTGAAGATGGAAAACCACACGTAGACGAGGGACCTATCCTAAAATCAGGTGAAGATCTTTCAATTTTCTTTTTTAATGAAATAAATCGAGCTCGTCCGCAAGTCCACTCATTANTATTAAGAATCATGGCTGAAAAAACTTTATCAGCNTTCAATCAAGAATTTACATTTCCTCACCTAACAGTTTTTGCGGATAGAAACCAAGTAGAAAAAGAAGAAACATTTGATATTCCCTCTGCTGCTAGAGACAGGTTCATGATGGAGATACCCATCATAATTCCACAAGTCGATAAATTAATGAACCAGCTAATTTTTGACACGAAATTTCATGATGCTGATAAATTAATATCTGAAGTTACGCCAAAAATGCTTAAATTTGATCAATTAAATAAGCTGTCTAGTGAAATTCAAAATACAATTAAATCAACTTCTGCGCTTGAAAAATATTCATTAAATTTATGGAAAGCCACTAAAAACCCAGAAAAATATAATATAAAGATTAGCGGCATAGATACAGAAAGATTAATTGTTTCAGGAGCAAGTCCTCGAGGAATTAGTATGATGATGAAATGTGCGCGAGTAAGTGCATGGTTAAATAATAGAACCTCTATTCTCCCTGAAGATATTCATGCTATCTTCCATGAAACAATTGCGCATAGATTGGTTTTTAATCCTGTCTATGAGCTTAAAAGAACTGAAATATCACGTGAACTATCAAATGAAATCTTAAATAAGGTCAGTGTGACTTAATGCATAATCCACTCGATTCATTTAGCTATCACATTAATTGGAAATCTAGAGGACATCATCCTGGCCAACATAAGAGTGGCCAGAGAGGGATGGGGATGGAGTTTGCAGGTCACTCAAACTTACTAGATTACCCAGATCCCAGAAGAATTGATATAAGACAAACCATTAGGGATCCCCTTGAGCAAGTTCATGTAAGGATATTTAACCAGAGAAGCGCAACACCAGTCATTATTATGACTGACTTGTCATCAAGTATGGGCTATGGCCTTAAAAAAACTAAATTTGAAGTCTCATCTGAAATTGCAGAAATAATTACAAACTCTGTTACCGCAAAAAGTGATGCATTAGGGTTTATTGGCTTTAATGACAAAATTAACTCAGAATGGTTAGCCCCTCTTTCGTATAAGCCTTATCGAACAAAATTATTGGTAGAGAAATTAAAAAAATATAAATCCAAAAATTCATCTCATGCAGGCTTGATGAAGATTTCCGATATGCTGGCTAAAGATCGTACATTAATATTTTTAATTTCTGACTTTCATATGCCAATAGGAGATATAGAAGAAGCTTTAACAAGCTTAGTAAAACACCAAGTTGTTCCAATTGTCCTATGGAATAAAAGTGAATTTGATAACTTACCTAAATTTGGTCTACTAAACATTGAAGATGCTGAAACAGGAAAAGAGTCAACTTTATTTCTAAGAGAAAAAATTACAAAAAAAATTAAAGCTGATTTTAAGGCTAGAAAAAAACTTCTTAAAGACACTTTTCTTAAATATAACTTTCCACCTTTTTTTGTTGAGGATGATTTTAAATCTCTTGAAATGACAAATTATTTTAATGAATACTTTTATGCGTAAAATTCATTTACTTTTTTGCTTGTTAATATTTTCTTCAGTAACTCTTTTTGCTTACGAGGACCCAAGAAAATTTCCTGATATCGATCCAAAATACATAGAGATTGATATTTTAGATCCCAATCAAAAAGTTGGCTACACAGTTGGGGATTATATAGTTAGGGAAATTAATTTAACTGTTAAAAAGCCCTTTAAGCTTATAGAGGAGTCATTACCGATAGTAGGTTATGAAAAGAGATATCGAGGTCAACTGTTGGGGATATCGCTTAAGGAAATTGACGTATCAAAAGAGTCTAGAGATGAATTTTCAAGCTATCTCATCAAGCTTAAATATCAAATCTTTACGAATAATGTCGTTGCAAACCCGCCTCAATTACAGCTGATTATTATAGATTCATTAATCCTAACGAACCAAAAAAAATACAAAAATTTAGAGTACCTGAATTTACCTTTGCCATATCACCTATTGCGATATTTGGGGATGTAAAAATTGAAAATGATATGAGCCCTTACAGAGGCCCTTTTTTCTTAGATAAAATACAGGGTGAAAACAAAATTAAATACTCCTTAGTCGCCTTATTACTAATCTCTTTAATTTTTGTTTATATTTACGGTAGATACACTTGGCTTCCGACTAGAACTTTTAGTATGATTTATCGAAAATTCAAAAAACAAAAACCTTCTGCGGCCAATACAAAAAAAATTATTACTGCCCTTCATGCAGGTTTTGATAATCTTATAGATCAAAGTCTTTTTGAAGATAATATTCCGCTATTAATTAAAAAAAACAACAGTTTTAAACATATAGAAAAAGAGCTTCATACTTTCTTTAAAATTTCTCGGGCATTATTTTTTCAAAAACATATTAAACTTGATCAAGATGAACTTAATAAGTGGCTTATAAATTTTGCACTTCATTGCAGGATGTGTGAAAGAAGACTTATTGTGAATCCTAAAGAAATAAAAGGTATCTCGTTTTAATGAATTTTGTATACCCACTTGTTTTAATTCTTCTACCTCTATCACTCATCCCTTTTTTCATTAATCAAACTAGCAAAAATATATATTCGTGGAGTGAAATGCTTCATATCGACATAGTCTCTCGAATTGTTTCTTTATTTTTTAAAATTGTAAGCACAATAATTATTTTTTTAATAATCCTTACTTTAAGTGAGCCTTACGCAGATCAAAAAATTATTCTTAAGAAAGGAAAGGGTGCTCAAATTGGGCTTGTTCTTGACAGAAGCGCCTCGATGGATGACCCTTTTGCAGGTGGTGACAATAATGAATCTGTTGGAGAGACAAAGTCGGCTGCAGCAAGTAGGCTCATTGTAGATTTTTTTGATTCAAGAACAGATGACATGGTTGGTGTCATTACCTTTAGTAATTCAGCGATGTTTATCTTGCCTCTTACGCATAGTAAGGAAGCAATTAAGGCTGCCGTAAATGCAACCGCAGGAAATGCTTTATTTCAAACAAATATTGGTGCTGGCTTAACAAGTAGTGCAGAGCTTTTTACATCCATTGAAAACTCTGGTTCAAGGGCGGTTATTTTGCTCTCTGATGGAGCAGGAAGAATTGATGCAAAAACACAGCAAAAAATAAAAGAATGGTTTGATAAATATCAAATAGGGCTCTATTGGATTGTCCTTAGGCAGCCAGGTGGGATAAGTATTTTTGAGGAAGATGTTCCTTTACACCAAGATTATCAATTGCCTCCCCAGGTTGAGCTTTATGAATTTTTTAAAACTTTCAAGTCACCATTTCAAGCCTATGAAGCTGAAGATCCAAAGTCGTTAGAACAAGCAATTAAGGATATTAATTTAAAAGAACGTAAACCAATTATCTATGAAGAGAAGGTACCAGGAGAGAAGTATGCTCCAATGCTTTTATTAACATCTTTAATATTAAGCTTAATGCTTCTATTCTTAAAATTTATTGAGGTAAAATCATTAAAATGAAAATTATTAAACTACTTAATGTTAAAAATATAACAGTATTTTTGTTTATTGCGGCAGGATATTTTATTTATCTTTTATCTTTTTCTTTATTTGAAATTTATCAAATTGATAAATTTAATGCGGCCCTCAAAAAAGGTGATGCACCTCAGCAGTTTGAGCAAGGTTATGAAGCTCGCTTCTCCACTGCCTTCCAAATTGCAAAGAAAGGTCATTTTAAAGAGGCAACAATTCTTTTTAATAATTTATCTAAGGAAGGGACGGATGATCAAAAATCTGCTGTGTATTATAACATTGGCAATATTTACTTTAAACGCGCCCTCCTTGTTAATGGAACAAGCAATAGCTCAACGGTAAGGGATGAAGCTGAATACCTAATGCGTCAAGCAAAAAAAGCATACGAGCAATCACTAGCCTTTAATAATAATCACTGGGATGTGAAACATAATTTAGATCGAGTACTAACAATGCTTCCCAGTGAGCCTACGCCAGGAATTGGAGATTCAGATTCCCCAGGTTTGATTATGGGTAATATACCGGTAGGATTGCCATAATTCTTTATGAGGTATATTTTTAAAAAAATTATTAGTGATAAAAATATCGGTTATTTATTTTTATCTATTATTTTTCTCATTGTAGGACTGATCAACCCTAAGGTTACGATAGAAAGAGATATTCATAATTACATTTTCGTTGTCGATATCTCACAAAGTATGCTCACAAAGGATATGACTATCGATGGCGAAAAAATTTCTCGACTAGATTTTTCAAAGAAATTATTACAAGGCATAATGGATCAACTTCCATGTAAAACAAATGTTAGTGTTGCTATGTTCGCAGGTGTAAGTGTTGCAGCCACTTATACACCAATAAATGTCTGCGATAACTTTAGTGCGATTAGCTCAACTATTCAATACTTGGATTGGAGATCGGTATGGTCGGGAAACAGTCGAATCAGGGAGGGCTTTAGTAGCTTAGCAAGATTAATTAGAAGTTTTCCTCAATCGGCTCGAGTCGTTTTTTTGACAGATGGAGAGGAGGCACCAAAACTTCATGCATTTAACACACGAGATTTAAGTCAATTTCAAGGAGAATCTGATTGGTTGATAGTGGGTATTGGTTCTGAAGAAGGATCAGCTATTCCGAAATATGATAGTGAAAATCAACTGATAGGATTTTGGTCAAATGAGAGTTTTGCTTTGCAACCCGGAATTGCTCAAATCTCAGAATCAAATATTGGATCTAGAAGTGACATCATTGCATTCAGTGAAAGTGATAGATATATCTCAAAATTAAATGAAAAGTATTTGNTAGAAATCACATCAATGATTAAAGGTAAGTATGTGCGAGGTGATAGTGTAAACACNGTTATCTCTGAAATGAACAATATTCCTCCCTCTTGGAGAGATGATTCGGNGTTNCCTCTGAGAAACTTATTTGTCACACTAAGTTTAATTTTCTTTCTTTTAAGGTTTAATAAATTTATCACATCAATTTCATTTTTAAAAAGAAATAAAAAAATAATTGGATAGTCTTCAAAAAGAACTAGATGTTATTAGATTTCAGGTAATGATGCTGAAACATTTATACAAGGTCAAATAACAAATGATATAAAGATCTTGTCTGATGAAAAAAAATCTATTTATACTGGCTATTGCTCCCCAAAGGGAAGATTACTGGCTATTTTTTTTATAATAAAAATCAAAAAAAATTATTACCTTTTTTGCCCCCCATGCATAAGCAAATCCATCAGCAAGAGACTTATGATGTACGTACTTAGATCTGATGTTGAAATAACGTGCTCACCTGAAAATATTGATTATTATTTAGTGAATAAAGACAATATAGAAACACTTTCTGATGACCTTATATCGCTACCCAAAAAAATTATGCAAACAACGCTCAATCAAAATGAGTCATTGGCTATTACAATGCTTGGAGGTTTTGAAAATTATTTTTTTATTGTCGGCGAAAAAGAAACTTTACATATTTATAAAAATAAAATTAAGACAAACCTTTTTAGTTGGAACCAGATTCATATTGAAAATATTATTCCTAATATTTTCAAGGAAACACAAGATATGTTTATTCCACAATCTTTAAATCTTGACCTAATAAACGCTATAAATTTTAAAAAAGGTTGTTATACAGGCCAAGAAGTTGTAGCAAGGACGCACTACCTAGGAAAACCAAAAAGAAGGCTATATCAAGGCTGTATTGAATTAGAAGAGATACCAAAAATAGGATCGGATATTTTAGTGGATAATGAAAAAGTAGGAAGTCTTATAAATTTTTACAAGCAAAAAAATAATGTTTTTAAGATTTTAGTTGAATTAAGAATCGAAAAGGTTGATGCCCGTCCAAATTTGAATGGATATGAAATACACTCACTCATAATGCAACATTAACTACTTATTTAATACCTGAAAAAAATACTCGTCATCTTTGACCATCCCTAACTCATGCCTAGCTCTCTCCTCAATTGCATCAGTTCCATTTGTTAAATCTGACACCTCCGCCTTTAAAGCGAAATTTTCTTTTGATAGTACTGAGTTAATCTTTGCTTGATTATTAAATTCTTGTTTTAATTTAAAAACATCATACCAACTCCCCTTTCCAAACCAGAGTGGATATTGAATCAAGACTAATAAAGATAAAAGAATGATTGATAAGATTTTCAATTTATATCCTTATGCCTGAGAAAGCTTTCAACCCTGCATAGCTGACTTGGGATCCCATCATTTCTTCGATTCTTAATAATTGATTATATTTGGCAGTTCTCTCTGATCTTGACATCGAGCCAGTTTTGATTTGCATTGCATTTTTTCCAACAGCAATATCCGCAATTATTGTATCTTCAGTTTCTCCTGAACGATGAGAAATCACTGAGCTATAATTTGCTTTCTTAGCAATAGTGATAGCCTCAAAGGTCTCTGTCAGCGTTCCTATTTGATTAACTTTTATTAAAATAGAGTTTGCAATATTTCTTTGGATACCTTGCTTAAGTATCTTAGGGTTTGTAACAAATAGATCATCCCCTACTAGTTGAATATCACTTCCTAAGCTTTTGGTTAAAGTTTCCCAGCCTTCCCAATCATTCTCATCCATACCATCTTCAATACTGATGATTGGATATTTATCACAAAGAGAAGAGAGATAATCTGTCATTTGTCTTGAGTCGAGAGAAATGTTTTCAGAATCAAGTATATATTTTCCATTCTTAAAATATTCAGAGCTAGCACAGTCAAGGCCTAAAAATACATCTTTTCCAGGTTCATAGTCGGCTTTTTCAATTGATTCCATGATAAGTTTTAGCGCGGACTCATTTGATTCTAAATTCGGAGCAAATCCACCCTCATCGCCAACAGTTGTAGATAATTTTTTTTCACTCAATGTTTTTTGAAGCACTTGAAAAACTTCACTCCCACATCTTATTGCTTCCCCGATAGTAGGTCTTCCGGCTGGAATTATCATAAATTCTTGAATATCTAAGTTATTATCTGCATGAGCCCCTCCGTTGATAATATTCATCATGGGGGTAGGCATAGATATCTCCTCACCTAGACTTAAATACTCAAATAATTCAACTTTTTTAAATTTTGCTGCCGCTCTTGCCGTCGCCATAGAAATTGCTAATATTGCATTTGCCCCAAGGTTTTTTTTATTCTCCGTTCCGTCAATTTCAATCATGAATCTGTCTATTCTTTCCTGATCAAGGGCATCCATACCAATAATTTGTGAAGATAATTCTTCATTTATATTAGCTATAGCTTTTTTTACACCTTTACCTAAAAAGTTATCTTGATCATTATCACGAAGTTCAATAGCCTCCTTACTTCCTGTGGAGGCGCCAGATGGCACAGATGCTCTCCCCATAACATCCCCATCTAAAAAAACATCAGCTTCGACAGTAGGGTTGCCTCTTGAGTCTATTATCATTCTTGAATGAATTTTTTTAATTTTAGACATTTACTTAGAGTACATTCCTAGTTTTAACTAAAGCGTCAATATCCTTTAAAGTATTTAATAGGCCGCTCATATTTTCTAGTGGCACTGCATTAGGGCCGTCCGATAAAGCTTCTTTCGGATTTGGATGTGTTTCCATAAAGATACCCGAAATACCAGATGCAACTGCAGCTCTTGCCAATAAAGGAACAAACTCACTCTGACCTCCACTTCTATCACCTTTTCCGCCTGGTTGTTGAACTGAGTGTGTTGCGTCGAAGACTACAGGACATTCAGTTTCACGCATAATTGATAAGCTTCTCATATCCGATACTAATGTGTTGTAACCAAAAGAAGCGCCTCTTTCACAAACCATAATATTGTCTTTATTTCCATTAGCTTCTTTAGCTTTTTTTACTACTTGGGCCATATCATGTGGNGCTAGAAATTGTCCTTTTTTTATATTTACTGGTTTTCCGGATTTTGCAACAGCAGTNATAAANTCTGTTTGTCTGCACAAAAAGGCAGGGGTNTGAAGTACATCGACAATTTCTGAAACAGGTTTTACTTGTTCAATTGTATGTATATCAGTTAAGACTGGAACTTCAAATTGATCTTTCACTTTTTCAAGAATTCTAAGCCCCTCTTCCATCCCAAAACCCCGAAATGTACTATTTGAGCTTCTATTTGCTTTGTCAAATGAGGATTTAAATATGAAGGGAATATCAAGTTTTATACATATATTTTTAAGCTCATCCGCAACGCTCAATGTCATATCTTCTGACTCAATCACACAGGGGCCAGCAATTAAAAACAAGGGTTGATCAATACCTACATTAAAGTTTGAGAGTTTCACTTATTTTCCTTTTTAAATTGAAGGGCTGCTTTTAAAAATGACAAAAACAAAGGATGGGCATCTTTGGGGTTTGAAGTGAATTCTGGATGAAATTGACAGCCTAAAAACCAGGGGTGACTTTCTTTTGGTAGCTCAATAATTTCACATAATTTTTCTCTCGAGGTTCTTGAGGAAATTGTTAAACCCGAATCAATAAGAGCTTTTACGTAATTATTATTTACCTCATACCTATGTCGGTGTCTTTCATTTACAAAATCACCGTAGATATAATTGGCCAGTGTATTTTTTTTAACTTTCGATTTTTGAGCCCCAAGCCTCATTGTTCCGCCGAGATCAGATGCTTCATTTCTTTTTTGAATTTTTCCATCCATATTTTTCCATTCACTTATCAATGCAACGACTGGATGTGGTGTCCTAGAATTAAATTCTGTACTATTTGCTTTTTTTAAACCTACAACATTTCTAGCATATTCAGTAATTGCCAATTGCATCCCAAGACAGATACCTAAAAATGGTACCTTACTTTCTCTAGCAAATTGAATAGCCTTGATTTTCCCTTCTGTTCCTCTTTTACCGAAACCACCCGGTATTAATATTGCGTCCATCTTTTTTAAAGAAGCCACTCCCTTCTTTTGAATATCCTCAGAATCAAAAAAATGAATATTAATTTTAGCGTTGTTGTGAATACCGGCATGAATTAGAGCCTCAGTAAGTGATTTGTAAGATTCTGTTAAGTCTATATATTTACCAACGAAGGCTAAATTAATAATTTGAGTTGATTGATCAAGTAATTTAGTTATTTTCTCCCATTGTTTTAAATTTGCTCTTTTAGGCTTTATATTTAGTTTTTCACAAACAATTTGATCAATCAGTTGTTTATGAAGCATTACAGGGATTCGATAAATAGAGTCTGAATCAACAACCGATATGACAGCCTTTTTTGGTACATTTGTAAAAAGTGCTATCTTATCTTTTTCTTCCCGAGGTAATTTCTTTTCTGATCTACATAAAAGAATATCAGGCTGAATTCCAATCTCTCTTAATTCTTTAACAGAATGCTGGGTAGGTTTTGTTTTAAGTTCACCTGCAGCAGAAAGCCAAGGCAGTAATGTCAAATGGATATAACAAGTATTTTGTTTTCCTTCCTCAAATCCCATTTGTCTTATAGCTTCTAAAAAAGGGAGGGATTCAATATCTCCAACTGTACCGCCAACCTCAACAATAACAATATCTGCATCATTTGCTCCATCACGTATGTTAGATTTTATTTGATCAGTGATATGAGGGATTACTTGAACAGTCTTACCCAGGTATTCTCCGCGTCGCTCTTTTTTAATAACGGCATCATAGACCTGCCCAGTTGTAAAATTATTTTTTTTGGTCATCTTTGAGGATACAAATCTCTCATAATGCCCAAGATCAAGATCAGTTTCTGCCCCATCTTCCGTTACAAAAACCTCTCCATGTTGAAAAGGGCTCATTGTCCCTGGATCAACATTAATATATGGGTCTAATTTGATTATTGTGACTTTTAAATTTCGAGATTCTAAAATTGCGCCAAGACTTGCCGCAGATATACCCTTTCCAAGAGATGAAACGACGCCGCCTGTGATAAATACATATTTCGTCATTTAATTAAATTTGCAAAAGGGTTGCTGACGGNTAATCATTTTACTTTAAAGAGCTTAACCTAACAATGAAATCTTTAATCTTTTAACTGGCGACCATATGAATTAAACCGACTCAAAACTTCATCCATCTCTTTTTTACTGAGTAATTTCGGTTTGCCAATTTTTTTTGCCTCTACAAATAACCTAGCTAAATGTTCAACTTCTTCTGCAATATTGTATGCCTCATTTAAATCCCTACCCATTGTCACAAGGCCATGATTTGATAATAAGCATGCTTTTCTATTATGAATTGCCTGTAAGATATTTATTGATAATTCCTTTGTTCCAAACATTGCGTATGGAGCACAACGGATTGAATCACCTCCAGCAATAGCAATCATATAGTGGAATGCTGGAATATCTTGCCCTAAAACACTTAAAGTACTTGCGAAGACTGAATGGGTATGGACGACTGCGTTCATTTCTGGATATTTCTCTAAAATTGCCTGATGAAATTGCCATTCGCTTGATGGTTGAAATTTGCTTTCTGATTGAGAAGTGCTATCTAAAAAATTCATTCTTACCATCATGTCTGCGGTTAAATTTGAGCTATCAACGCCTGTTGGAGTAATTAAAAAACCATCCCGATCTCGACAACTACAATTACCCGTTGCCCCATGATTTAATCCAGCTCGCAAAAGCCTATTTGTGATTTCAAGAAGATCCTCTCGCAGGTTTATCATAAATTTATAATTTCTTTAATTTCATTTGTGTCAAAAACACCTTTTTCACATATAAACTTAGATACATACTCTTTTGGAGTGATGTCGAAAGCTGGGTTATATGCTGGTGAATTACCTATATTTATTTCAATTATATTCCCCATTTTATCTTTACCTTTCATTGTCATTACCTCTTTTGCATCTCGGCACTCAATTTCAAAATTACGACTCTCTCCAATGAAATTCTTATCTATAGTACTCAAAGGAGCAGCTACATAAAAGGGGATATTATTTTCCTTAGCCACCACGGCTTTTAAATAAGTACCTATCTTGTTACAAACTTGCCCATCCATGGCAATTCTGTCAGCACCCACTATTACAAAATCTACTAAGCCCTCCTTCATTAATAAGCCCCCTGCATTATCTGTTACAACTGTATGTTTTATTTTATATTGTTCTAATTCCCAAGCAGTAAGGCTCATCCCCTGATTTCTTGGTCGTGTTTCACCAACCCAAACATGAACATCAAAGCCTTCATTAAATAATTTAAAAATTGGGCTTAAGGCAGTTCCATGATCCACCGTTGCAAGCCAACCCGCATTACAATGCGTTAAAATATTAATTGGTTTTTTATTATGTACCTTTATTAAATTATATCCATGAAGTCCAATTGAGATGTTCTTTTCAATGTCCTCATTTGCCAATGTATCTGCAAGATCCCAACCCAACTCTTTTCTTTGTTCAGGGGCTATACTTATTAACCTGTCAAATATTTGATTAACAGCCCAGGATAAGTTTACGGCCGTAGGTCTGGCGTTTATCAAACTCTCCTTACATTCTCTAAGAAATTTGTTTGAGGTGTCAAAATTCATTGAAAGTGCAAAACCATAGGCAGCTGTAACACCAATTAATGGGGCACCTCTAACTTGCATAAATTTTATTGCCCTTACAACCTCTTGCAAAGTCCTCAGATGAATTATTTTAAATTCAAAGGGCAGTTGGTCTGATCAATTATTTTTACATAAGAGCGATCTTCAGAGGCCTCTATGGATCTATAATTATTTGAGCCTACCAACATATTAATTTCTCCTTAATATACACATCTAAACAGTCCACAAAATCTGTGGATAAGATTGTGCATTAATTAGTATTAAAAATGCAACCTCTGAATTTTAAAGGATTTTTTTCAATCGCTTAAATATTGAACTAAAAAAAAACCTATATAAATCAATGGTTTATTGTATCCCATTGAGATTATTAACTTTTTTATGATAAGTTAAAGTAACTCATTAGGTCATGTGTATAACTTACTTAATTTCGGCAGTGCCTCGATAGTATTTTGTTTTAAAATGCCCCCTAATTCTCTAGCGTCTACGCCCCTCAAATGGCAAAGAACTTGTGATATTTTTTCCAGTTGAGCTGGTTCATTTGAGCAACCATTCTCTACCCAAGCTGGCTTCATATCTGGAGAATCTGTCTCAAGAACAATAGACTCTAAAGGAAGGTTTTGTACTAAAGACCTTATATGTTTTGCTCTTTCATATGAAATGACGCCACCAAATCCTAGTTTAAATCCTAATTTTATGAGTTGATCTGCTTGCTGAAAGCTTCCATTAAATG
>JGI20151J14362_10001946_pt1 | contig 14776 bp, 35 predicted proteins | sample COG_01_FD_14362 | JGI IMG/M metagenome (IMG submission 14362)
GACCTTTTTGTTTTGGAGATTTAGAATGACTATTTGGATTACTCAAGATACTGTTCTCGGCACTTTGGATGCCCGCCCCCATGATGATGCTCGGTGGATGATTCAAAGTCAATCATCTGTTATGGGTGTTCCTTGTATGGTTCAAATGTGGGGTGATGACCATGATGACATGGTTTTGTGGCGTGATTTGTGGGTTCGTAATTCTGAACATGACGTTCAGATTCAAGATATGGGAGTTATATAATGGCAGTTCATTGGATTGGAGTTCGAGATTGGCAACAATCAATCTCTGCTCAACGAGTTTGGGGTCAACCTGACTTCTGGCATATGCACCATGATTGGCGATCACATGGTGATATTGATTGGGATCACGATATCGTTATTATCGGTGATTCGGGTACTGGCCACCCTATTGAGTGGACTTGGCAAGACCATGAGTTACATTAATTTATAACTCATTGTTTTTGCACGATATTCTATGTACGATTTTTGTTGACATTGCCGTAAAAATGGTGTATTGTATATAAGTAAGATGAGTTGAAAGAGAGGACTTGAAATGACAAAGATTGATTATATCACTGCCCACAATGGTGGAATTAAGATGTATGCTGGATTTGATAATTTTGTTGGTTGGGGTAAAACTGCCAAGATGATTGCATATGTGATGGAAACAAAAGGTATGGCTGATGCGGTCTACGGAAGCAGCACTATGGACTTTGCAGACGAAGAAGGTTTTGATACCCGTGATGGTGCGACTAATCTTTGGAACGAAGCCATTGAGATTTATAACTGGAATGTAAATGGAGTAGCAGGATAATGACTATGACTGTTGAAAATGTTTGTGAACAGGTGACTGAGTTTGTCACCTATGTTGAAGGTTTCTATGGTAACGTGCCTGATGCAATCTATCCTATAGGTGCTACACCTATTATGATTTTAGAGGCAACACGGAAATGTTGGAATGTTCATGGGATTGAAAACTTCTGTGGTGACACAGTTGATCGTGAACGAGTTCGGGATATTATGATTGAAGATTATGGATTGGAGTGGAAATAATGGGTATGCAAATTAAAGGTGCAACGACTGTTCTTAAAAAACGTGCTGATTTTTATGGTTGGTCTGTAGAACGATTAATCAATGAAATTGATGGTGGTTGGGATGATAATCTTAATGTGATTGTGGCCTATGAAGTCTACAAGATGCATCATGGTTATCGTTGGAGTGGTACTGATGGTGAAAAATGGGTGCGAAAATAGTTTGTAAAAAATGCATTTTAGGGGTTGACATTGCTCCTAAAGTGTGGTACATTTATTAAGTAAGATGAGTTGAAACAAAGAGAGAGAATTTTATCATGGCATATATCGGACAAAAAGAGAAGAAAGAACTTGCTCCTGCTATCAAGGCAGTCCTTAAAAAGTTTGGTGTAAAAGGTACTATCGGTATCGACCACCATCGTGGTTTAAAAGTCAATCTTAAAGAAGGTGTCATCGACTTTGGTGAGGTTTATCATCAGGTCAATACCTATCATATCGAAAAGTTTTATGGTACTGGTATCGCCGGTCAGTTTCTTAACGAACTGGTTACTGCAATGAAGGGTACTAAGTGGTACAACAACACTAATGCGATGATTGATTACTTTGACATTGCCTACTATGTCTACATCAACATTGGTCAATGGGATAAGAAATACAAAGTAGTGGAGGCTGCGTAATGAATGATGCATTGATGAAAAACTACGAAAAGACTTTTATGAAAGAGGTTGCAGTTATCCATGCTCCTTTTGAGGAGGCACCACACACTGTTGCCTTTGTAGAAGTACCAGCGCATTTGTGTGATGAGGAAATGTGCGAGATTGCATTTAAGAAAACAAACACCATCGAAGAAGTTTGGTGGAAAAACGAAGGTGTTACCTATGTAGGGCCTGAGAAGACTTGTCGAAGCACAAGCACTGGTGATTATGTTTTGATTGGAACTAGAAAGTACAAGTGTGCTTTCACTGGATGGGAATTAGTATGACACTATACCTAGACATGGATGGAGTGATTGCAGATTTCTTTTCGTTACTTGCGAAAGAGAATAATGTAAAACACTGGAAGTCGATTAAGGATAAGGAACGGGCCTTGGTAGAGGCTCGCAATACTGACTTTTTTAATCGAATTAATGAGTTTCCATCTGCACCTAAGTTGGTGCAGTATGCAATGTCAACAGGTGATTGGGGTATCTGTTCTTCACCATTGCGTGGCGACAGAGACAACTCTGCATACTGGAAACGCATATGGTTACAAAGACATGGGTATATGCCTGAGGTAGAGAATTGTATCTTCACTGCAAACAAACATAAATATGCTATAAATCGTTTGACAGGTAAACCAAACATTCTTGTTGATGACAAACCAGACAACATCAAACGATGGCAAAATGCTGGTGGATATGGTTATTTGTATCAGGCAGATGAGAACGATGTACATGATTTGATAAAGAGGTTACAGAAGATTCTAATAGATAAAATACAGGGAGCAATTGATGGGGTATCGTAAACCAACATTTTCAATTGAGGAAACTATACAAAATGAAAAATATCAAAGACTAATTAATAATTCTATAATGGCAAAGAACCGTTGTTCTAAAAATTCTTGGGGATATAAATTCTGGAATAATGTTATGAAAGAATTAATTGCCAACGCAAGGTTATCAAATGGACTTAACTGAATTTGTTAGAGGATACTCTAATATAGTTTCTGATGAACTGGTCGAAGAGATGCTCACTTGGTTTAAATCTGGTGAGTATTCTCGTATGGAAAATCCAAACAGAGCAACTAGAAAAGACATTCAGAAATGGGTGCCTATAAATTCTGACCTATATCAAAAGATAGGTGCAGTTAAGAAAACTATGTTGGCTTCATATCTTGATGAATTTCCCTACGCATACAGAGGTAATCTAGAATTAGAATCAAAGGAAACAAAAATACAACGCACCGATCCTAAAGGTGGTGGGTTTCACAATTTTCATGCAGAACAGTCTCACTACAAAAACTGTAGGCGTGTTCTGGTCTGGACACTTTACCTAAACGACATACCAGAAGGTGAAGGTGAAACAGAGTTTCTATACGAAAAGATAAGAGTTCAACCTAAGAAGGGTTTAGGACTAGTATTCCCTGCTGGATGGCAATGGCAACACAGAGGTAATCCTGTACACACTACATCTAAATATATATCTACAGGGTGGTGGTTGTATCCCCCAGAAGGAAAGATGGACTAAATAGATGTATGATTACAGTTACAGATAAAGCAAAAGAATATTTAGATCAAGTACGCAATGATGACTATGTAACACTAGGAGTCAAGGGTGGCGGTTGTAGTGGATTCACATATGTATGGGATTTCAAAAACAACTGGCCCGATGTACAATGGAGCAATCCATATGCAGACGCACTTGTTCTTGACCCAATGGCAGAGATGTTTGTCGCTGGATGCACTATTGACTATGTACAAGAACTTGGTGGAGCCTATCTCAAAGTAATCAATCCAAACGCCACTGCATCATGTGGATGTGGTGAAAGTTTTGCAGTATAGGAGAAGATTATGTACGAGTATAAATGTAAGGTAGTTCATATTGTAGATGGTGATACAGTTGATGTTGATATTGATTTAGGTTTTGGTGTGTGGTTAAAGAAAGAACGTATTCGTATGTTCGGTATCGACACACCAGAAAGTCGCACAAGAGATTTAGAAGAAAAGAAGTACGGACTTGCTGCAAAGAAGTTCATCACAGAGATGTTAGATGATGAAGGTGGTATCATTCTCAAGACACAGAAGGATGCAGAAGGCAAGTATGGTCGTATTCTTGGTGAGTTGTGGAGAACAACCAACTATGCAGACAAATCAATCAACGACTATATGATTGAGAAACATCATGCCGTTGCATATCACGGTCAGTCTAAGGACTTGATTGAAGAAGAGCATCTACGCAATAGAACTTTGGTCAACCTTTAATTAGTTTATTTTTTTTCAACTTTTTTAGACCATAGTTATGATACTTAACTAACTTCAAAGGAGGCTTACGAGTTTCCTTTAAAAGTGGTGAGTTGTTATCATATATCAATTTATTATTTTTCATCACACTTAGCCGTTATAGTAGGTGAATCCATAGTCCATCTTCTCTGATCTTCAATCTTTTCTGCATGGTACATACATTGTTCATATGATGAATAAACTGTAGGCACAGTAAGTATTACACCAAAGGTAGCATATACTGTTAACACATAAATCATGTTACCGCAGTAAACAAAAATACTAACAGTCCAATTGCAACAACAATGACTGCACAAACAATTGCAGCATTTTTAATTGCCTCTTCTGTCTCTCGTTGTTTTCTTCTCTGTATTCTTCTTGCTTCTGCTTCTGCTTCTTTTTGTTCTTTAATCTTTTTTGATCTGAGGTCTAAAATACTCTTAAAGGTGCCAGGCCCGAATCTCATGTCGATCATGTTTCTCATCTGCGAGTGATTCTGCTGCTAGTTTCGCATCTATGACTTCTTGTGCCACAGTCTTTATTCCAAGTTGATCTCCTACACTGACTCCTGCCTTTTTGTTTCTTGCCTTTTCTATTTCATCTTGACCACGAAACAATCCATCAACGGCACCAGCAAGTTCGCCAATATCCTTTGCTGTGTTAATTTGACTTTTAATAAAATCTACACTCTGTTTGACCAGAGCAATTCCTGCTAAGGTTTCAGCAATCATTGGTTAGTTCTCTCTCTCTATTGTATTTTATTACACTAATATTTATAAAAAACGTCTTGACAAAAAGGGTATAATGCAGTACAATAAATATAACAAATAAGGATTCTTTACATTATGCAAAAGTTAACAGAATACCAAGAACTACTTGTAATTACAATGGAGGAGTGTGGTGAATTAATTCAGGCCTGTTCCAAAGCATTGCGTAGACAAGACATTGATGATCAAAATCTAAGAGATGAAATTGGTGATGTTATGTGTATGATTGAACTTATGCAAGAGTGGGATATAGTTGGTTGGACAGAGATTGAAAATCGTGTTGAACATAAACGTGATAAATTAAAACAGTGGAGTGGATTAGTAGATGACGAAGATTGAAGATGAAATGGAAAGTTCTGTGCATGATTGCTGGTCGATCACCACAGACATTACAACTATTCTAAAATATTCAGATGACATTACCAGAGACATACAGTCTTTAACAGATGTATATGATGTTAAGTTCAGAAAACTCATGGATGAAGTAGATCAACTACTAGATGAGCTACACAATGTGCGTGACACATACGATGAACTAAAACCTATCTTTGATGAGAAAGATGGTGATACATCAGAAGTAGATAAAGACCTATTCGGAAATCCAGTGGATTTGCGTATAGAAGAAGATGCAAATATTATTTTTGGATCATTTGGAGATAAAGAAAATGACAATTAAGAGTAAAGGCCCAGCATTAGTCAATGACGTAGACCGTCTGGTTATACTGCTAGAAGAAATTGCGTATGCAGAATCACAATTAAAACCACAGGACACAGGACATATTTCCACTGCAATCGGATGGATGCAGAAACGAGTCATTAACATTAAGGAGAGATTAGATGCAAGTGCTAAGTGAGTACTATGGAGAAAATAAAACTGCCACTGTCAGAAAAGTTACCACGAATGGTAATACTTTGTTTGAAGTATTGTGGGGAGATATGTCAGTAGGTATGTGCGCTACTGAGCAAGAGGCAGATAATCTTGCAGAAAATTACGCACTTTCCGTAAACGTAGAACGAGGATAATATTATGAAGAAGTCAATTGTTAGTGCAACAGCTCTATCATTCATGCTTGTGGTGTTTAACATATCTCCAGCATTTGCAGATACCCAAGTACAGGATCATTACAAAAGTGTAATTCATAAAACACCAGACGTTGTAGAGGTGTGTTATGATAAGAGTGTAAGTGGTGATAAAACTGGTGATGCCATTAAAGGTGCAATCCTTGGTGGACTGCTTGGTAACAACATCAAGGGTGAAAAAGATGGTGGTGCTATTGGTGCAGTCATTGGTGGTATGCTTGGTCATGCCAACAGTAACGCAGCTGGTGGTACTCAAAGAGTATGTCAGATGGAAACACGTTACACAGAGGAACGTAGAACTATTTACTCACATAGCACGATTAACTTTGTGTATGAAGGTAAACAATACTCACTTAAATTCCAAAAGTAATTTTTAAAATAGATGTGACATAATAACTCATCATTAAAAAATATAAGTTTAGGACAATTCTGTTGTCCTTTTTTTTATAAATACAAATGTAAGAAGGGGTAAATTCTTCTTACACTATCCTCAAAAAATAGTTTTACATATATCCCAAAGGAGAACGATATGTCTGTGATGGCAATCAGTTCGTATGCGTGTGAAGTATGCGACAAAATCAATAAACTATTTAAGTCTGTAATATTATCTGTTCAAGAATCTCGACAATTAGAAGCAAATGCCAAGATTGCCTATCTTATAAAACATGAATATCATTATCACACACTTGAATCACTAATCAACGAAATGAATATGAAAACGAAGCGAGAGTACAATGTTAAACGTAATCAAATTAATAATTACTAAATTTAAAACATTTGGTAACAATCCATTTCTTTATGCACCAGAAAAAAATTATATGAGAGGTAAAAAATAATGAAAAAATTTTTAAAAGAACTACTGTCGTTTAATTTGTATACAGGAAATCCAATCAAGTATCGTGAAAGATACAGCACAATTGCTGAACACGAAAAGCGTTTGGTTGAAGAAGTAAATGGTTTTAGGAAAAGAAGTAATGTTTAGTCATTCAGTGTGGATTTCAATCCAAGCAAGTAGACTTGCTCAACAAGGAAAATATAAAGAGGCAGCTGCCCTTATGGATTCCTTGAAGAAATAATATGTTCCTTTAGTTCATTATAACCACCAATGTGCAGTTCCCCATCCCAAATTTGGGGAACTGTTTTAAGATTCTTCAATCTCAACATTGCAAGTGCTTGTGCGTTATCTTTTATATTAATTTCCTCAAACTCAATGTTTTTTTCCATCAATGTAATCTTTGCAAGCTCACAATAACTGCAACCATCCTGTGAATATACTTTATACATTATTTACCCTGTCCTCTATAAGCCTTAAAGCTTGATCGTTTCTTTTTATTCATCATAGAAACTGACGGACTCCTACCAATACTTGTTTTCTTTGGTGGTTTTGGGTTGTAGATTGATGCGGTGTAAAGTGTTTTGGCCATTATCTTTTCTCCATAAAAAACTATTTATACCTTGACATATAACCATTTTACTGGTATTATAAGTACATCATAAATTATCCAAAGAAAGTATTTTTACATGACAAAAAAATCATATGTTGCACCAAATAACTACATACCACCAGCAGTCAAACGAGCAAAGGATATTGCACTATACAAGAGTCCTAAATCAACTGCTGAACTTCTGGAAGAACGTCAAACGATATTAGACATCAAAGGTAAGTTAAATAAAGATGGACGAAATCGTCTTGTGAGAATTGAGTCTGTTCTTGTTGCCAGAGATCAGGCTGCAAAGAAAGAACTAGAACGACTTTCAATACAGGCATAATTTTGGAAAGACTGACATGACAAATGACAATCACATTGAGGTAGAAAACCAACTATTAAGACCATTCGGGCCTGGCATCTTGGATGTAAAAATTCCAGATCACATGATCAAAAAACTTATTGAAATGACTGATGACAATTCCACTCGTAAAAACATGGACAGTCGATTAGCAGGACAAATTAAATCGGAACCAGAACTGTCAAGAGAAGAGCTCAAGAGTACTGGATTTGAAGATATGTTTTGTACGATTGGTAAACAATATGTTGAGAATGAGTTTGCAAGAAACTTTCATTTTGAATACAAACCAGATCAACACAAAGTTACAACAACACTACAATCTGCATGGGTAGTTAGTCAATACCAAGATGAGTACAACCCTGTGCATTATCATACCAAGTGTGAGATTAGTGCTGTTTTGTATTTAATCGTACCAGAGTTTCAACCAAGAGGCCTCAAAGGTAAAAATCATATTGATGGTGCCATTGAGTTCATACATGGAACAGTAGATCACAGTCTACTTTCTGCTGGTACATTCTTAACTGTGCCACAGGTAGGACATATGTTGATGTTCCCATCAACACTACTACATACAGTATATCCATTTAAGGGTAACGAAGAAAGACGTTCACTTGCGTTTAATCTAAATTACAAACTTGACATATGACGTATCATATGTTATACTATATTTACATAATTGAAAAGGAGTAACACATTATGGAAGCAGCAATACTACTAGGACTACTAGGTTATGGTGTTCATCAATACTTAGGTCACGATGATGAATCAAAACAATCACCTCAAGCAGTTTATAGTTCTCAAACTACCGAAGAAATTGCAAATTTTGGAACTAACGATGTCAGTCTTGCACAGATTGATTGGTCTAAAAAAGGTAACTTTACAGTTGGAGAATCTAGTGAAAATGGTGTGCAGTGGGTATTTATCACTAACTAAAATATTTACGTTAGTTATTCTTACAATAATTCTAGTTATGGCATCGTGTGGTTTAGCCCCTGCCTGTGGTATACTTACTTAATGAAATTCTATACAAACATTACTCAATGGGGTAATCAACTTCTACTGCGTGAAGTGGTCAATGGTGAACGTCTTGTCCGTAAGGTAAAGTATTCACCAACCCTTTACGCTCCTGTTGGTTCGCCTACTTCTTACAAAACTCTTGATGGTAAGTATGTAACACCTGTTACACATGAAACAATCAAGGAAGCAAAGGAGTGGGTTGACAACTATAAGAACCAGCCTGATTTAGTTTATGGTAGTACCATGTATGCGTACAACTATATTGCTGATGAGTATCCTAACAGAGTGGACTATGACATTGACAAGATATTGATTGTAACAATTGATATTGAGGTTCAGTGTGAGAATGGTTTCCCTAATCCTAAAGATGCGGCTGAGCCATTGTTGTCTATTACGGTCAAGAACCACCAAAGTAAAAAGTTTGTTGTGTGGGGTGTCGGTAAGTTTGTGAATAATCGTGAAGATGTAACCTATGTCGAGTGTAGTGATGAACTACATCTGATTAAGGAGTTTCTTGTCTTTTGGGAAAACCATCAGCCTGATATCATTACTGGTTGGAACACAGAGTTCTTTGACATACCTTATCTGTGTAATCGTATCGAACATCTGTGTGGTGAGGATGAAGTCAAACGTCTGTCACCTTGGAGAAGTGTATTCTCCAGAGAAGTGTTTCAGATGGGTCGTAAGCATCAGATATATGATATTCAAGGTATTGCTCATCTAGACTACTTTGACCTGTATCGTAAGTTTACATACACCGCACAGGAATCCTATCGTCTTGACCATATTGCTTTTGTTGAACTAGGTGAACGCAAAGATGGTAATCCATACGAAACATTTAGTGAGTGGTATCAGAAAGACTTTCAGTCGTTTATCGAATACAACATCATGGATGTGGAAATCGTTGACAAACTAGAAGACAAGATGAAACTGATTGAACTGTGTCTGACTATGGCCTATGATGCTAAGGTCAACTACATGGATGTTCTTGGTTCAACGAAGTATTGGGATATACTAATATACAACTATCTGCGACAAAAGAACATTGTGATTCCACAGAAGAAACACAGTGAGAAGGCAGAGAAGTTTGAGGGTGCATATGTGAAAGAACCACAAGTTGGTATGCACAAGTGGGTTATGTCCTTTGACCTTAACTCGTTGTATCCTCATCTAATCATGCAGTATAATATTTCACCAGAGACATTGTATGGCCAAGATAAGGTCAAGGATATGTCTGTGGACAAACTACTAGATAGAAAGGTAGATACTTCTATACTCAAGGGTGTGACACTAACACCCAATGGTGCGTTGTTTAAGACCGATAAACAGGGGTTTCTACCAGAGATCATGCAGACTATGTATGATGATCGTGTAAAATACAAGAAACTCACATTACAGGCGAAACAAGAATATGAAAACACTAAAGACCCTAAACTACTCAAGGATATATCAAAGTATAACAACATCCAGATGGCTAAGAAAATCTCTCTCAATAGTGCATATGGTGCTATTGGTAATGCTTACTTTCGTTACTATGATCTTCTGGTCGCTGAAGCAATTACTACTTCTGGTCAGTTATCCATTCGTTGGATTGAGCGTGCTGTTAATCAGTATCTTAATAAAGTGCTTGACACCACTGACAAGGATTATGTTATTGCGTCAGATACAGATTCAATATATGTTACTTTTGACGAACTGGTTAATAAAGTCTTTCCAGATGGAAAGGAAACTTCAAAAATCGTCACATTTCTGGACAGTGTGGCTAGAGATAAAGTTGAACCGTTTATTGAGAAAAGTTATCAGTCTTTGCATCAGTATGTAAACTCATACGAACAGAAGATGGAGATGTCCAGAGAAGTCATTGCTGACAAGGGTATCTGGACTGCAAAGAAACGATACATTCTTAATGTGTGGAACAATGAGGGTGTCGAGTATAAAGAAGCACAACTCAAGATTATGGGTATTGAGGCAGTCAAGTCATCTACTCCTGCTCCTTGTCGTGAAAAAATTAAACAAGGTCTTAAAATAATTATGAATGGTGATGAGAAAGAACTAAATACTTTCATACAGAATTTTCGTGAGGAATTTATGCAACTTCCACCAGAGGATATTGCATATCCACGGTCAGTAAACGGTTTAGGTAAGTTTAGTGACCCTAATCAAATGTTTGCGAAAGGCGCTCCCATCCATTGTAAGGGAGCAATACTATACAATCATCTTGTCAAGAAGAACAAGCTTGGTAACAAGTATCCTTATATTCAAGAAGGAGATAAGATTAAATTTATTAATCTTAAACAACCTAATCTGTACCAGTGTAGTGCTTTCTCTTTTATTACAAGTTTACCAAAAGAATTAGATATGCACAAGATGATTGACTACGACACACAATTTGAAAAGTCATTTATTGAACCACTTAATGTTATTGTCTCTAAGATTAACTGGTTAGTTGATAGAAGTTATGGAACACAAGGATCATTAGAGGAGTTTTTCACATGATTGATTTTGGTATAACTGTAGCAGTAATAGGATTGTATGTGTGTGCTCATATACTATACTGTAAAGAACTTTGTTACTACGACAAGAGAGGAATAGGTGCTTGGATATTCCTAGAAAAACCAATTCAAAAAAAACATTGACATACAATGAAAATTGTAGTATTATATAAAGATTATATTATGGAGAGAAAAACGTGGAAACATTTTTATGGGTGGAGAAATACCGCCCCAACACTATTCGTGACTGTATACTACCAGACGATCTAAAGAAAACCTTTGGACAGTTTGTTGCAGATGGTCACATACCTAACATGATTCTATCGGGTGGGCCAGGTGTCGGTAAGACAACTGTTGCAAAAGCGATGATTAATGAAATAGGTGCGACATACATGATGATCAATGGTTCAGAAGAATCTGGTATTGATGTCCTACGAACCAAAATCAAGAACTTTGCATCTACTGTATCTCTTGAAGGTGGACGTAAGTATCTAATCATAGATGAGGCAGACTATCTTAACGCACAGTCCACACAGCCTGCATTGCGTGGGTTCATGGAAGAGTTTCACAAGAACTGTGGTTTTATTCTTACTTGCAACTACAAGAACAGACTGATACCACCATTACACTCACGTTGCTCTGTCGTGGACTTTATCATACCATCAGAACAGAAACCTAAACTTGCACAGAGGTTCTTTGCAAGAGTGGGTGACATACTGACTGAAGAGAAGGTAGAGTTTGATCCTAAGGCGGTTGCAGAACTACTCAACAAGTTTTTCCCTGACTGGCGTAGAGTACTCAACGAACTACAACGATATTCTGTGTCAGGTAAGATTGATGCTGGTGTTCTGGTTAATCTATCTGAGACAAACATCAATGAACTGATGATCTCTTTGAAGAACAAGGAGTTTACAGATGTTCGTAAGTGGATTGTACATAATCTAGACAATGACCCTGTTCGCATCTTTAGACGCATCTACGACAGTCTGTATGACCATGTAGACGGTTCTACGATACCTCATGTGGTAGTCATACTTGCAGAGTATCAGTACAAGGCCGCATTTGTATCTGATCAGGAAATTAATCTACTTGCGTGTCTTACAGAGATTATGGGTCAGGCGAAATTCAAATGAGTATAGACACAAAGAAGATTGCATTTCTAGAAGAGATAGAGGCAAACAACAAGTCTCATTCTGGTGCGACACTAATGGATCATCTCATAGGGGTTCACGATATACTGATGGGATGGGATGCACCACAGTATCTACAAGATGCTGGTTTGTTTCATTCAGTATATGGAACTGTTGTGTTCCAGTATGAAAGTACACAGGATCGGGATGCAGTAAGAGAGTTGATTGGTGAACAAGCAGAAGAACTTGTATGGGAATTTTCTCTACTAGAAATGCCTAGACTTGAAAACATTTATATGATGACTGAAAGTCAATTAAAGGAAGACCTGTTGATACTAACTAAGGCCAATAGTTTAGAACAAAGTCAAAGAAAACCTCTTGCACCTATGATGTCATGGGGAGAAGCATATGACCTATGAGTTAAAAGACTATCTAAACGCAATCAACCATGAGAAGAAGAATCTCATGGACACAGACGATGAGATGTGGGAGAAGAAGTATCCTGCCTTTATCGTAAACAAGTGCATTGCACCATTTCCAGACACTATCCACCTAGTGAATGAGATGAATCTGCACAATCACCTAGACAAGAAACTTCAGTTTGACTTTCTCCTAAATAGTATACGAACAAGGAAACGATTTACTCCTTGGATGAAGGCGAGTAAACAAAAAAATCTAGAGTATGTTAAAGAGTATTATGGTTACAATAATGAAAAAGCAAGGTCAGCTCTTAAAGTACTTAGTGATGAACAGATAAAGGCTATCAAAGATAGTTTGGATAAAGGTGGAAGAAACAATGGAAAGTATTAACTGGTCACAGGAGCAGATGCTAGAGGTCGTACTAAAAGAACCAGACGATTTTCTAAAGATACGAGAGACTTTATCTCGCATAGGTGTCGCCTCCAGAAAAGAACGTAAATTATACCAATCATGTCACATACTGCACAAACAGGGTAAGTACTTCATAGTACACTTCAAAGAACTGTTTGCACTAGACGGTAAGAAGACAAACCTATCAGAAAACGATATCGCAAGACGCAACACCATTGGTAAGTTGCTCGGTGATTGGGGATTAGTGGAAGTAAAAGGTGAATTAGAACCTATTGCACCACTTAGTCAGATCAAGATCATTTCATTCAAAGAAAAGGATGAATGGGAACTTGAGACAAAATACAACATTGGCAAGAAAAGGGAGCTATAATATGAGTTGTATAGAACATGAAATGCTAGACGCATTAAGAAGTAAGTATGATGCAGAATACAGAGAAGCAGCAGTCACTCTTAGAGTGTATCTGAACAATCCTGTTGCAATCGGTGAACATCCTCAACACATAGAAGAGATGGACACACTGATTGACAAGATGGCGACTGCAAAGGACAAACTAGACGCACTTGAAGCCGTCTATCCATCCACACCAGAAACCCCCGAAAAACAAGTCCTAAATGGATGAAGACCCCGAAGTTCTTGCGTCACGACTAAACTCAGTGCTAAACGAGTTAAAAGGAGTGATGCAAGAACGTAAGGATCGTATAGAAGAATTACGCAATCAAATTATCATGTTAGAAAATGATAATGATGACATGGCAAATCGTGTCAACGAACTTATAATGGATGCATTTTAATAATCTATTTTTCCTCTTGACAAAACTGCTAAATAGTAGTATACTTATATTAAATGATTAGAGGATTGCACAGTTGAAATATTTCAGATACACACTAGATGACTTACACAAGTCAGCAGACAAAAAACTATTCAATTACATTACATTCTTTGCTGGTGGCGGTGGTTCGTCATGCGGCTACAAACTTGCTGGTGGCGAGGTCTTATTCGTCAATGAGTTTCAACAAGTCGCAATGGATGACTACCTCGCAAACTTTCCAGATACACCACATCACATTACTGGTGATATCAAAGATGTAACTGGTAAACAAATCATGGAAATGACAGGACTCAAGGTAGGTGAACTAGACCTACTTGATGGCAGTCCACCTTGTCCACCTTTCTCAATGTCTGGTACTAAACAGAAGGGTTGGGGTAAGGAGAAGACAGCCTATGGTATGAAACAAAAGAATATTGAAGATTTGACTTGGGAACAGATTCGTATCGCTGGTGAGATGATGCCAAAGGTAATCGTGTGTGAGAATGTCAAAGGTTTGACTATGGAGTATGCATCTGAACACCTTGCACGAATGGTCAACGACTTTGAAGCACTAGGTTATACCACTGTTTACAAGGTGCTCAAGGGTCATGAGCATGGTGTACCACAAAAACGTGAACGTGTGTTCATCGTGTCAGTTAGAAACGATGTACTTGACGCAATCAATATGCCATTCATGTGTGTAGCGGGTGAAGTGTTCCCTGCCCCTGAGTCAACCTTTGTTGACATTCGTGGTGCGATTGATGATCTCCAACTAAATAATGAGAACAAAGTAGAGGCACACGAACTCGTAGAGGCGATGAAAAAGAGTGCAAAGTGGAAGTGGATGAAA
>JGI20151J14362_10001956_pt1 | contig 14752 bp, 6 predicted proteins | sample COG_01_FD_14362 | JGI IMG/M metagenome (IMG submission 14362)
CGTCGACGGCCAACGGCCTCAGCCGCGATCCCACCGCCGCTCGCTCCATGCTCCGCCTCGGGCTTAACCGACGGTCCGGCGCGTGGGCCGAGGCAACCTTCGACGATCTCATCGAAGCATTACTCGCCGAGGATGGCGAAGGGACGCTCGCGAAGATTACCCCCGGGGTTGACGCGGATCGAGCGCGAGCCGCGTTGCACCTCGCCGCCGAGGCGCTGTTGCTGACGTCGAGGCACGCGCTCGGCGCGCGCGCCGCGGTCGCCGCCGAGAACGCGATCGCCGCGCTCGACGCCAGCTCGAAGACCGTGAACGCCGCGGCCACGCCCGAGGCTGGCGCGCACGCGTGCGTGTTCGAGGTGAGCCTCGCGGCCAAGGCGCTGGCTAATTTACTCCGAACCCGAAGGTTTTATTTCGACCCCGACACGACGAGCGACGTCTCCGGGTTTGTGCGGAAATACGATCCGCGGATGCTGGTGTTTGAGTACGCCCAATCGATCATCTTACGTGAACGCCAGGTGCAACTCGTGCGGGACTTCACCGCCGCCGCGCTGGACGACAAACGGAGAAGTGAATGCGCGCAGATGCTCATGGGTGAGGGAAAAACCACCGTGGTTTGCCCGTTGCTCGGCTTTATGCTCGCCAGCGACGGAGCTTTGGTCACGCAGGTTGTGCCGCAGTCGCTGCTCGAGTTTTCGCGGTCATGCCTGCGCTCGGCGTTCGCGGGCGTCGTTCGAAGGTCCGTGCTCACCTTACGGTTCGACCGGTTCACCCCGCTCACCCCCGCGCCGCTGTACGCGCTCCGTAAAGCCAAACGAGCTCGAGCAGTCGTGGTNACGACGCCGACGGCGCTCAAATCTTTNGTTTTGAAATTTTTGGAATGCGCGCACCTGTTGGATCAGAGCATGGTGGCCAAGATGGAAGGTGGCTTGGTGGAGGGACACATCGGGCGTCTCACGCTCCTCTTCGAGGCTTCGAGCGAGACCAGGAGCAGGTCCGAACGCGTCGCGGAGGCTGGCGGTCTTCGTCCTTCCGAGATTGCCGAGATGCGAAAAGAGGGCGCGGTCGCCGCGGAAATCGTCAAGCTGTTCCAGTCCGCCGGTGTCCTGATCCTGGACGAGGTGGACCTCATCCTCCACCCGTTACGCTCCGAGCTTCACTGGCCGCTCGGGCGGCGCGTCCCGCTTGACTTTTCAACGTCACGATCCGGCGACGGGCTGCGATGGAAACTTCCATTTTTTCTCATCGACGGAATCTTCGCGTGCGCCCTGGGACGAGCCGCCGCCGAGGAGGCGCAGGGATCCAACGACGCCGCAGGGATCGTCAAGCGCATCGCCGAGGTTGTCAACCGCGCGGTGGAGACCAAGGGTGTCCAGTCCACGCCCCACGTCGTGTTACTGGACCAGTCTTGGTACGATTCGGAACTCATGCCGACGCTGGCGGAATGGGCGGAGCTGTGGCTCCGGGCTCACGGCGCCGCCCGGGGGGTAGCCGATCACCACATGCGCGCGTACCTCACGCGCACCAAGGGCGCCGCCGAGGCTGCGAAAATCATCGAGAAGGAGGCTGAGGACGACTCGCTGAAGATGATCAACCTCGCGCGCGACTGGCTGTGCTCGCTGCTTCCCCACGTGTTGTCGAAGATCAACAGAGTCTCATACGGGCTCCTCTCGGCGAAGGACGTGTCGCTGCTGGAGTCCGCGAACGGCTCGCGCGTGCCCACCTCGCGGCGCTTGCTCGCGGTCCCGTTCGTGGGCAAGGATATCCCGAGCCAGACCAACGAGTTCTCGCACCCCGACGTCGTCATCGGCCTGACCATATGCACCTACAGGCACGAGGGCCTGCGCCGAGGCGATTTCCGCAGGGTTCTCCGGAACCTGCTCGAAAAACTAGAGCAGGAAACCGGACCCGTCGGGAAGCGACCGAGCGCCAAGCGATGGGCCGAGTTTGTCCGCAGGTGCGGCAGGCGCGTGCGCGGCGAGGCCCGGGAGGCTGCAGCCGCCGCGGCTCGGCGCACGGGCGCGCAGCTTCGCGCGTCGGTGACGTCAGTCGGAGCGTCCCGGCTGGCTGTTGCCCAGCCCGCAGTCGCGAAAACGTCCGCGAATACATCCGCCGTGAATCTCATGGACGGATCAACCGAGAGCCTCGAGGCGGCCACGAGCGCGGCGATTGAAGCGGTAGGTTCGGATCCGCTTCAATCGTCGGAGGGCTCCACGCTCGATGGCGTCCACGTGTCCACGTCTGACGTGGCGGCTCACGTTCAGGCGGCTGCCGCGCTCCTCGCGGCGTCCGAGCACGAGGTCTGGCCGCTTCAGCTCGTGGACCTTCGCGACGGCGATCAGGTCGAGGAGCTCTACCAGCTCATGAGGCTCGTCCCCGAGGTGATCGAGTTCTACCTCGACGATTACGTCTTCCCAAAGACGGCGAAGCACCAAGGTATGAAGCTGAGCGCCACCGGCCAGGAGCTGGGGGGCGACTTGATATTCCCGCGCAGGCTGGGTTTCAGCGGGACGCCTTCCGATTTGCTCCCGCTGGAGCTGGGCGCGCCAAAGTTCGAACCCGGGACGGACGCCAAGGTGCTCGCCACCTTGACGGACGTGGACGTGGTGTCCACGCGGGACTTGGGCGGGGACTGGGACGTCCGTACGCTGTTACGGTCGGTTGCGACGGCGGACCCGCCGGTTCACGCTCTCATCGACGTGGGCGCGTTGGTCACCGGCCTTTCGAACCTCGCGGTGGCGAGGTTTATGCTGGACGAGGGCCTGGCGTGGGCGGAAGGGTGCGTGTTCCTCGATGAAGGCGATTGCCAGATGGTGCTGCTGCGCAAGGGCTGGCACGTGGTGCCGCTCGCCAGGCTGGCGGCGCTCGACTCGAGTAAACGATTCACCTTTTACGATCAGGTTCACACGACGGGGATGGACATCAGGCAGGCTCCCGGCGCCACCGCCGCGCTCACCCTCGGCAAGGACATGACCCTCCGCGACTACGCGCAAGGCGCCTGGCGCATGCGACAGATCGGACGGGGCCAGCGGCTCACGCTCCTGGTCGTTCCCGAGGTTGCCAAGCTCGTCGCGGCGGCGGCGGCGGCGGGTGAAGGCCGAGGCGCCGCGGCGCGAGCGTCCGAGCTCCAACAGCTGCGAAACGCGGGCGAACACCGCGAGGCTGACCGACGACGTCTGCGCGACGCCCTCGCGTGGCTCGTGGTGAACGGCATGAGGTCGGAGAACGTCCAGGCGGGTTTGTTAGCGGAGCAACGCGCGGCTAACATCTGGCGCAAACACGCGTACCGGGGACTACTAAAGGCGGGTATCGCCGTCGCCGGCGTCGGTCCCGCGGGCGTTGGACGGTACCAGCAGTGCCTGGACGTCTTCAGGGAGCGCGTGTCATTCGTCGTGGCCAACGCGGTGCCCACCGGTGGGTTCGCGTCCAAGCGGCTGGCGATGGCGGTGAGCGAGCATTCGTCTCTTCTAATCGACGACCCCGAGGCTTCTCGCGCTTTGCAAAAGATTCTGCGTGAGGTGGCCGAGACGGAGGAATCGACGGCTGCGCTGCGCGCCAAGCTCCGCGGCGCGTCCGCGTCCACCGTGGGGCGGAGCCCGCTGGTGGACGTGGCGGATTTACTGGCCAACGCGGGGGGCGCCGGGTCGGGGACGACGGCGGCTGAAGTCGAGAATGACAATTTCGACGGCGGCGTCGGCGGCTCGGGCGAACGCGAGCGCTACCTCGACGGCGAGCAGGTCCAGGAGCAGGAGCAGGAGCAGGAGCAGGAGCAGGAGCGCGAGCAGGAGAAGGAGGAGGAACGGCAGGAGGAGCGCGAGGATGAGGAATTCGAGCGCCTGAAGTACTCCAGGGACGACGAGACTCAAAAAGGGTGGCGAGTCGCCGATCTCAAGGAGGAGCCCAACTCGGGCAACTCGCTCGGGTTCCATCCCTTGAACGAGTTCAGCCTGTTCATGGGTATCGGGCACCAGACCCCGACGCTGTCGTTCCCGGACTATCTCCACCTGTCCAAGAACTACTTCCGTCTCGGGTGGTCCCTCAACTCGCACCGGCGACTTAAGAACCTGATCATCGTCATGGACTGGGTCCCCGACATGACGGTCACTTTCGGCGAGGAGGACGAGGACGACGAGGGATCCGTCCCTAACCCCGCGCACGCGGAACTGGAAGATTTCCTATCCACCCCCGATAAGAACAAGAACGGCGATGGACCCGGGTTTCTCCAGAGCGTCACGGATGCGTTTCAAGAGAGCGTCGAAGCATTTGCGCAGGCGACGAAGCGCAAGCGACGGATCAAATCCGCGTGGAAGCCCCGGGAGCTCACCAAGGAACAAGAGGCTGGATTACAGTCCGCGTTTACACTCTTCGACGACGCGGGTATCGGCCGGCTCGACGAATCGCAGTTACGCGAGGTGCTTCGCTCCGCGGACGCCTGCGTGGGCGGCGACGAGGCTGCTCTCTCCGCTTTGGCTCGAAGAATCGCGAAAAACTCGAGCGGCGGTCCCGACGCGGGCGTCACTCTCGAAGATCTCAAGAACGCGGTCCGTAACATGAACATGTACGGCATCCAGGACGGCCGATACTACGTCGCGTTGTCCTTAGCGGAGGCTGAGTCGCTCCGGGCGGCGATGCACGGCGCTAAGCGGGAGCGTATGGAGGGAGCGGGGGACGGGACGCTGGTGCCGTTTGCATCCACCGAGGTTGGCCTGAGGCTCGCGGCGCCCGGCGGCGGCGGCGCGCTGATCGAAGCCACGAGCGGGTACGAACCCGCGGAGCTGTTCCAGGCGGCGACCGCGACGCAGTGCTTCCGGTTCGTGGATTCACAGGTTGACTTTGAGGACCACGAGCTCTCGTTGCTGCTTCGGTCGCTGCAGGGTAATACCTGCGCGGATCGCGCTGAGTTTTTCGAAAGGGTCAGGGCGGTTCGCCGTCGCGCCAAGACGCCGTGGCAGGCGACGCCGTTGGCCAAGGCGTTGACCACCGCGGACGAGTTCGCGATGCTGGCGTCGCGTGCGACGTCCGCGCGCGTCCGCGCCGCGCTCCGCCGCAATAAGATGCGTTTACTGGACGCCTTCCGCGCGTTCGACGGTGAACAGCTCGGGAGGCTGACCTACGAGGGCCTCTACGGCGGTCTCACCTGGCTCGGCATGGACATAACCCCGACGCAGATGATGGAACTCGCGGGGAAGATCGATTTNGCCGGCGACGGGTTCATCTCCTTCGAGGAGTTCACCGACGCCTTCGGCCCCGACGACTACGTCGACAACGATAGGGACGACAACGACAACGGGGATCTATCCGCATCCGTCTCTCAGTCGCAGATGCAATCCGCGGCTATGGACGACGACATCTTCGGCCTCAACGCCCTCGCCGGGGCGAACGCCGGTGTCGCCGCAGATCCCCTCGGTGCGCTCGCATCCGGCACACAGGACGCATCCGCGGACGGCTGGGGCGGCGACGAGGACCTCATCAACTTTGACGGGGCGCAGGGCGCCGGTCGCGTTCGTATCGAGGCGAGATCCCTCGCTGGAAAATCGCCGCATAAGAAGCAACCCGCTTCCTCCTCCTCCGACGGCCCACGACCGCCGGTATCCCGTGATCCCGCCACGCTCGGCGTCCCGCTATCTCGCGAGATCCTCTCCGGGTTCAGGCTCGCGTTGAAGCAGCACGCCGCGTACGAGCGCGTGTGGATGAGCGAAGGGAGCGGGTGCCGCCGAGCCGCTTCCTTTTGGAACGCGAAGATCGAGACGAGTTCATTCGCGCGGAACCGCGATCGAATCTCCCTCGGATCCTACGCCGTTCCCGCGTACCACGACCCGACGAAAGCCGTGGGTCAACCGGCGAACGCGCTGGAGATTGCCGACGCCAAGGCGTGGTCCATGACCGGCTCGACGCACATGCCGAACGTGATCGACGCGCTGTTTCCGCATCCGGTTCGGTTCCGGCAAGTGTGGGGCCAAGAGTGGCGACACACGGCGGCGTACGCATGGGCGGCGGTGCCGCCCCCCGGCTTCAGCGCGCTCGGCATGGTGCTCAGCGGGAGCAGCGCGCCCCCGCCGCTCGAATCCCTCCGCTGCGTCCCAACGTCCTGGACCTGCGCTCCGCAGTCGCAGCCGAGGCTGGTGTGGGACAACGGCGGCGGAGGGGGAAGGCCGGCGTCGGCGTGGATCGTCAACTCGTTGGGGACCGCGCACGTCACCGTCGGGTTCGACGCGCCCACGCACGCGGACGGCATCTTAGAGCTCGTCCCCGCGTCGCGGATGCTACCAGAAGACGTCCTCGACCCCGGGTCGAGGAGCGATGGAGCGAACACTTCATCCAGAAGGGGAAGCCCGGCTAAGCCGGGTTCTTCTTTCAACGCCGACGACTCCAAAAACACTTCAGCCGGTCTGCGCGGCCGAGCCGCGATGTTCGAATCCGTCGCGCGGGAACAACGCGAGCGCGAGGAGGAAGCCACGCGTCGCGCGCAGGCTTCACTCAACGCCGCCAACGCCAACGCCGCGAGCGGCAACGACCTTCTCACCGGCGCCGTCGATTTTCTCACCGGCGGACCGGACCCGGATCCGCCGCCGAGGCACGCCGTGGACCACAGACAAGTGTACGAGGCGTGGCTCGAGGAGGATGAGCGCCCGACGCATAACCAGGGCGATCCGTTCGGTGCCTCCACGGTCGGTGGTGGGTCCGTCGGTAACCTTGTAAACCCTAACCCCAAACCCGCGGCTCCGGCTCCGAACCCTCGGGGAGGAGGCCCGCCGCGGACCCAGCCGGGAGGAGGGCAACAGCGGAAGGACGTCAACCCGTTCGCGAGGATGGACCCGCTCGGAGGGCTGGGCGGGCTCGGCGTGCCTGCCTCGGCGCCGGCGATTAATCCGCCGCCGTCGAATCAGACGCGGGACTTGCTCTCGGGTGACTCTCTCGATCCGCTGGGGGTGTTATCCGCGGGTGCCATTCGGGAGAAACCGAAAGACTCGTTCTTCACCGCGGGCAAGAACAAACAGATCAAGAAGAAGGACTGAACAAACGACGGTCATCAGACGATGGCCGTCGAGTGTAATATTAAGTAAACGAATTCAATCATTGTGTGCCATGTCTTGATCGATGCGTCGTATGTACAAGTGTTAGTGTCTAGTCGCGCCGTCGAAAGTCCCACGCTTCTTTTAAATAAGGGTGATGGTGTTGATTGATAGGTCAAGGGTAGTAAAAGTGGTACATCTCAGCCTCCACCGCGCTCGCCGGCGCGTACGCTTCGGCTTCTCTCCATTCTGCGTTAGATAATCTGATTAGACGCGGCCGTGGAGGTCCGTGGAGTTGCTCATGCTGCCGAGGGGCACGCGGGAGGACCGGGTCGGGGAGCCGAAGGACTTGGACGCGCTGTTGAACTGCTTGCCGGCGCGCCTCACCTCCTCCGCCATCTCCGCGCTCGCCCGCAACGCCGCGCGTGACGCCTCAATCTCCCGCTCGGCGATGGTCTGGAAGGAACCCGGGCCGCTGGCGGCAGCCTGCGCCGCCGCGGTGGCCGGGGAACCCTGCGCCTGCAGCTCGAGCTGGTTGTGAATCGCGGCGAATTTCTCCTGAATGTGCTCCATCTGCTCGAGCTCGCTCTCGAGCTTCCGTTGCCTCTCCTCCAGCGCCATGCGGACCATCCTGACGTCGAACACCTGGTCCAGGTTCATCTCGAACGCAGTCTCCATCTCCTGCCTTAAGAATCCGGCAAACTCGTTCATCAGGGGCATCAGGAAGAAGCAGTTGAACTTGAGCTCAACGGATTGAACCACGTACGATCGGATACCCGCGTAAATCTGCCTCACGAGCATGTCAACCACGTCCAGGGTGACGTCCTTCATGTTCCTGTTCCACAAGGTGTTGTCCATGAGCGAGATCATGTCCCTGGAGCCGACGTCCACGACGGGGCCCGCGACAACCTTGTCGTCCTTGTGCTTGGCAACCTCCCTGGAGTGGTGGGAGGACTCCTTCTTCTCGTCCCTGCGCTTATCCTTGCGCCCGCGTCCGCCGCGGTCCTCGCGCTCATCCACGTAGTCGATGAAGTCCTCGTTCATGTCCAGCGGGTCCCTCGCGCCGCCGCGGCCGCGGCGATCGCGATCGTCGCGGCGGGAAGACTCGCGCTCGCGGCGGGAGGATTCGCGGGGCTCGTAGGCGTCATCGAAATGATCGCGCTCGTCGCGGCGGTCGTAGTCGCGGGGGTGCATCTCCCGGTCGCGATCGCGCTGCTCCTCGCGCTCCTGCTCGCGTCCGGCGAGCACGGACTTGAGCCCGGACTTGTTACCGGAGTGGAGGGACCAGGTGACGAACTGTGTGGTGGACGCGAGGTCCTCGCGGCACTTGTCCTGGCACGCCTTGACCTTCTGGTCGACGAACTTGGCAAAGCAGCTGCCGATGCGCTTGAGGAACGCCTCGTGGCCGGTCAGGATGCGGCCCTCCTTCTGGAGGAGGTACATCGCCACCGGCAGCAGCCGCCTGGCGATGTGCGCGAGCCTGAAGCCCAGCTGGTGGACGTACGGCTCGAAGGTATCCTTGGCCCTGGCGACGGCGATGACGCACGCGGTTCGGGTGTAGTTGACGCCGTCGTGCACTTCATCGACGCCGCACGAGTTGATGATGTCCTCGCGGGACACGACGGGGCACTGCACCGCGCCGACGATGGCGCGGAACTCCTCGAGCGCGCGGTGGTACTGCGCGCCACCGAACAGGCGCATCTCCCCGTTGGGGACTTCGAGGTAGGCGATATCGACGGGGCGGCCGTCTTGTGAAACAAAGGCGCCGCCGCGGATGTGCTCGTGCGCGAGGGTCTCGCCAAAGACCCTCGGGGGCGCCGCCATGGTACCGCGAAGGAGCTCGGGGATCTTCTCGAGGAAGTGCTGGTAGAACGCCCTGCCCTTCTCCTTGAGCTTGTCGGTGTCGAGGTTCTTGAGCTCGAGGTCGGTTTCGCGGAGCTTGACACTAGCCGCCCTGTGCTCGCGTTCGAGCACCGGGACGATCGTCGGGACGTTCTCGAGGTACCTCTGCTGGAGGAGGCGCTCGAGGAAGTGCCTGAGCTGGGAGACGCCGACTCGGCTGCGCTCGGATGAGTGCAGTCGGCGATCGCAACGGCGCTCGAGCTCCGCGGAGTCGCGCTTCTCCTGCTGCACCACAGCCTCGCGGTAGTGATCGTTGCTGCGGAAGAGGCAGTCGCGGGAGCCGCCGACGCGGCCGGAGGGAACCGACGTGAAGAAAGGTCCGCCGCCCAGGAGCGTCTGCTCCAGGAGCTTAGCCGGGGGCTTCATGAACATCTCGACGTCGCCAGCTCTGGAAAACTGGGGGATGCGCGTGTCAAACTTGGTGGACACGACGACCGTGCGCCTGAGCTCCGGATCGCAGTCGAGCACCACGCGTCGGGTGGTGGCGTTGCTCCAGTCGCTGTTGTCCTCGAGGCAGAGGATGATGTAGTCCTTGTTGGCCATCTTGTTGCGAACCAGGGTTTCGACTTGGCGGGAGGCGTGCTGCGTCGACGAGTGCTTGCGCCCGGGCGCCGCGGCGATCAAACCCGGGGTGTCTATGATCGTGAGGTTGGGGCAGTACTTGTACTCGATCTTGACGACGATGTCCTTGGCCCAGAAGCCGTTGTCGTTCTCCAGGCGTTGGTTCTCAGCCTCGATGTACCTCTGGAGGTCGGGGAGGGTCATCTCCTCCTCTCGGCCGTAGGAGTCATCCTTCAGCAGGTAGCACCTNGGCTCCACCGCGGTGGCGTTGTACTTCATGTTGATGGCGATGGGCCGTCGGGTCTTGGTCCCGCCGCCGACGTGGTTGAACTGGAAGCCCATGAGCGCCTCGACGAGCGCGGACTTGCCATCCGTCTGGTGGCCGACCACCAAGATGGCGGGCGAGTCGAAGGGCTTGTCAAACTCCTGCGCCATGTTGTGGAGCTGGGAGTACGCCTCGTACAGCCGTTCGTTGCCCTTGGAGAAGAACCTGTTGGCGGTGCCGTCATTCCCGGACGCGTCCGTGTCGTAAGGGGTGTCCCAGACGATGGGCGCGTGCGTGGACGGCACGGTGGCGGGTCTCATGCGGTTGAATGACTTGCGCACGGGCTCATCGATGGGGACGGGGTTGCCGAACTTCTCGATCATGTCGCGCGCCATGTCGTCGGAACGCTGCGTTTGGTGACGGGGGATACGATGGGTGTGGGGGTGAGATTGCGGGATGGTTTTAAACGCGATCGGGGATGCGGGAAAGGGTCTGGCTGCGGGCGAAAGATTTGAAGGATTCCACGGCTATTTTCGAGCGACTGGCGCTGACGCGGCGCCTCCGGGACGACGGGATCGCGCGTGAGTGAACGCACCTCGCTCTCGGCGGGCTGGGCGGAGTACCGCGCGTTGGAGTTCCGCGGCGCTCGGTCGTAGTCGTTCGGCGGGGTGAACCCTCGCGCGTCGTTGGGCATCATGCCCGCCGCGTACTGGAAGGACTCCTGAGGGTCAGCGGACCGGACGGATCTGCTGGACATCACGGAGCCCGGCGCCGCGTCGGGGACCTGGCTATCGCCGGCGCGTCCGCGCGCCTTGGACAGCCAGCGCTCCTCCTGGGATCGGGAGGGGGACATGCTTTCAGATCGTCGCGTGCGTGTGGAGGCGCGCGCGCGTGTATCTGCCCGCCCCCGGGGCTGCACAAACGGCTCAACCGAGAACAGAATTTCTCGCCTGTTTGACGAGTTTGAATTCAAGCAAACGGTCTGCTGGATTTATACGGGACATCTAGACCGTCGTTTACGAGTTATTCGGATAAATGTCTCGGCCAATCAGCGACGAGCCGATAGCGAAAAGCGGATGCTGCAGGACCTCTGAATCTTTCGCGCCGGTGTCGATCTCCGCGCCCCGGAGACGCGCCATAGTAGCACTCGCGAGTGGGTCTTCTTCCCCATCGCAACCGCTTTCGATCGAGGCAGGATGTCCACCATGTCTTGCACCATGGCCGCCCCCATGGCCCGCGCCGCCCCGGTCTCCCGCGCCGGTTTCCGCAAGAACGTCCGCGGGCAGCGTGTCGTCGCGCGGTGAGTGACTGAGCGATTGATTCCGACGCTCACCCCCGCGCCCGCATCCGGTTCGCACATCGATTCGCAAGTCGCGCACCGAGTAAACTCAGGCGCGCGATTCATCGTGGGGCTCATCCCGCATCGGCGTCGCGTCGATGAACCGCCAAAACCGGTCGCGTGCCCCGCGATGCGCCCCCGGGCGGGCGCGAACTTTTCGGCTTCCGACTGGATAAACCTTCGTCTCCCGCGGATTCCCCCGACTGACCCCACACGACTGACCAACCGCCCCTCCTCTCCGTGTCATCCAACAGTCGCTCGCGCGTCGCCCCCAAGGCGAACGACCGCGCGATGACCGTGAAGGTCTCCGCGCACGATTACGACTACGACCTCGTCATCATCGGCGCGGGCGTCGGCGGCCACGGCGCCGCGCTCCACGCCGTGGAGTGCGGCCTCAAGACTGCCATCATCGAGGGCGGCGTCATCGGCGGCACATGCGTGAACCGCGGATGCGTCCCCTCCAAGGCGCTCCTCGCCGCCTCCGGCCGCGTCCGCGAGATGCGCGACGCCGACCACCTCAAGATGCTCGGCATCGAGGTCAACGACGTCCAGTTCCAGCGCGAAGGCATCGCCGCTCACGCGACGAACCTCGCGACGACCATCCGCGGCAACCTGACCAACTCCATGAAGGCCATGGGCGTCGACATCCTCCTCGGTAACGCCACCTTCAGGGACAACCACACCGTCTCCTACGGCAACAAGAAGTGCACCGCGCAGAACATCATCATCGCCACCGGGTCCGTCCCGTTCGTGCCCCCGGGGATTGAGATCGACGGAAAAACCGTCTTCACCTCGGACGACGCGCTGAAGCTCGAGACCATCCCCGACTGGGTCGCCATCATCGGCTCCGGCTACATCGGCCTCGAATTCTCCGACGTGTACACCGCCCTCGGCTCCGACGTCACCTTCATCGAGGCTATGCCCAAGATCATGCCGGGCTTTGACGGCGAGATTGCCAAGCAAGCGGAGCGCATCCTGATCAACCCCCGCAACATCGATTACGTCACCAACGTCCTGGCGACCAAGGTGACGCCCGGTATCATCGGCGAGAAGCCCGTGACGATCGAGCTCTCCGACTTCAAGACCCGCGAGGTTGTCGACGTCATGGAGGTGGACGCGTGCCTCGTCGCCACCGGCCGCGCGCCCTTCACCGACGGGCTCGGGCTGGAATCCATCGACGTGGAGACCCAAAGGGGCTTCGTCCCGGTCAACGAGCGCATGCAGGCGCTCGACAAGGACGGCGAGGTGATCGAGGGCGTGTGGTGCATCGGCGACGCGAACGGCAAGATGATGCTCGCGCACGCGGCGTCCGCGCAGGGTATCGCCGCGATTGAGTGCATGCAGGGCCGCGACAAGGTTCTCAACCACAACTCCGTCCCCGCCGCGTGCTTCACGCATCCCGAGGTTTCCTTCGTGGGCATGACCGAGGAGCAGGCGCGCGCGAAGGGCGAGGAGGAGGGTTTCGAGGTTACCGTGAAGAAGACCTCGTTCAAGGCGAACTCCAAGGCGTTGGCGGAGAAGGAGGCTGACGGCATGGCCAAGCTCATCTACCGCTCGGACACTCAGGAGATTCTCGGGATGTGGATCATGGGCCTCCACGCCGCGGACCTCATCCACGAGGCTTCCAACGCCGTGAACCAGGGCATGAAGGCCTCCGACCTCAAGTTCGCGGTCCACGCGCACCCCACGCTCGCGGAGGTTGTCGACGAGGTCTTCAAGCAGGTGGAGACGTACGCGTGATCGGGTGGAGAGCTGGTTGGTTTGGAAATAATGTTAGCTTTTTGATTCATCGGTTGTACACATCACTCGAGGTAGTCCTTGAACTGCTCGCGTAGCTTGTCGATGTCCCCGTCGATGTCGAACTCCTCCGTCGGCATCGCGATCCTCACGCTTCGCGCGGGCGCCGCCTCGGGCGTCGCCATTCCCGGCGCCCCAAAGCTCAGGTGCCACAGCGCCTTGCCCGCGTCTGAACCCGCCAGCCATTCCCCGACTCGCCGACATCTCTCCACCGTCATCGCGTTCATGCGAGACTCGTGGTCAGTCACCTGCGCGAACATCTCGATGCACTCCCCGGACGGGACGCCGTCGAAGTCCCGCATGTACTCGAAGACCTCGACAGCAGCCTCCCACTCCGCGTCGTCTACTCGGCGTCGGATGAGCGCGACGAACCAGTTGGACGTGAGCACCTGCGCGCCCGTTTTCCCCTGCTCCAATCCTTGCCGCCGTACCCAATCGACGATCTCCCTGGCGAGCGCCCACTGCCGCGTGCGGCCGATGCCCACGAGCACGGACTTGTACCCGTCGAGGCACATGTCGTCCTTGATCTTGTCGAGGAACGGCGCGGCGGGGATCCCGCGGGCGTGGTTGTTGAGCAGCTGGAGCATGACGCGCGAGAGCATCTTCTCGTCGAGTGGGGTCGCGCCCACGACGAAGTCTTCCTTGCGCCCCGCCTGCGCGGCGGCGCGCTTGAACGCCTCGGAGGTGTCGTCCTTCGCAGCCTTCCAATCCGCGTAGTCGTCGCGATCCGAACCCGGACGCTCGACGTCGTCCGGATCGACCGCCGCGACAATTCTCTTTGCATTCCGCCGCCGCCTGCTTCCGAGGGCCCGAGACCCAGGGGCGGGATGCGGGGCGTCCGGGCGCGTGGCTCGGCGGCCGGTGGACGCGGCGTGTCTACCAGATACGACGCGAGGCACCGGCGCGGACGCGATCGCGAGAGCGGACATCTTCTCGTCACCACTCCGGGATCGGCGTGTGCACGCGGAATGATGTTATTTTTAGTGAGGGTGCTGCACTTTTTGCAATTTAGACTCTCATGAAAGGGCGAGAGTGAAGATGGCGAAGAGGCGTCGATGAATCCGCTAAACCTCGTCTTCCCTAAACCTCGTCGTGCAGTCGTCGGTACCGTCCTCCCATCGTACCCTGTTTCCCCTGCACCCGCCCCGCGAGCGCCTGCCTCAGCTCCAAAAACGACCTCGGCAACTTGAAGAGGCAAAACACAAACAGCGTCGCCCCGGCGGCTATCATCACCCCAAACGCCAGCGGCAGCGGCGAGTGCGCCGCGTTCGAGTCGCCAACCTCCACCGGTCTCGCGCCGCCGGTGCGGATCGCCTCGTGCTTCGAGACGCCGGCTCCGGCTTTCGCGACGCCGCCGCCGGGGAGGAGGCCGCCGCCCCCGCCGCCGTGCTGCGGCGCGATGACGGTCTCCTCCTCCTCCTCCTCCTCCTCGACATCATCATCGCCATCGTCGCCGTCGTCGCCGTCGTCGGTATCCTCGGTGGCTTTATCGTCCACGTTTGCGGTCGTCTCCGTCTCCGTCTCCGTCTCCATCTGACCCTTTGTCGCCTCCATGGTCGGCGCGACGGCCTTTTCACTCCCGGGCAGCGCCTCCTCCTCCACGTACGTCCTGCCCCCCTCCACCCACCCCCGCGGCGGCACAACCTGCAACTTCAACTTCTCCTTGTCCTTGTCCTTCTCATCCACCTCGTCGACGCCGATCCACAGCCGCTGTAAGTTGACGTCGCCGAGTGTAGGCCGCGTCTCGGAGACGAGGACGTTGACTCCGCGGCCCCACGCGTCGGTTCCACCCGCAGCGCCCCCGAACGTGGTGATGGCGTGCGGCGTCGTCATCGAGGACAGGCGCCACGACACCTGCTTCCCCGTCAAGTGGTGGGT
>JGI20151J14362_10001957_pt1 | contig 14752 bp, 5 predicted proteins | sample COG_01_FD_14362 | JGI IMG/M metagenome (IMG submission 14362)
CCGCGGCGGCGCCGCCCTCGGCTCCGCCGGCGCCCATGAGCCCGCCGACGTCACCCGGCCTCAAAACCGCGCGGCCGCCCTGCCGCATGACCAACTCGCGGAGCCTGTTGTCGCGGACCCTCAGCTCCACCACCGGCGCGGGACCTCCAATCTGACCTCCGTTCTGCGCGTTGACCTGCTCCGCGATGTTGCCGATGAGACCCTGGAGCTGTTCCGCGAGCCTCGCGCCATCCTCGAGGCCGGCTTCGTCGTCCATACCGTCGTCGTCGTCGCCGCCGAAGTGCATGACGTCGCCCTCCTCCTCGCCGGCCATCCCGCCGTGCGCGTGGCCGTGCAGCGGGACGATCTCGCCAGGTCCCCATCCGCCGGGGGGCGGGCCGCCCGCGCCGTTGGTGCCGTGCTCGTCGAAGGGCGGGAAGAGCATGTCGAAGCGGTCGTCCTGGTCGTCGACGTCCCACCGGTCGTCGCCGCCGGCTTCATCGTCGTCGTCCTCGTTCTCACCGTCGATGTCCTCGATGTTGATCTCGGCGCCCTCCTCCTCGTCGTGCTCATCCTCGTCCTCGTCTTCGTCTTCGTCCTCGGCGTCCTCGTCGGAAGCCTCCATCTCGTCGTCGTCGTCGTGGCCGTGGTGGTGCCCGTGGTCGACGGCGGCGGCGTCCTCCTCCTCCTCTTCATCCCCGTCGCCCTCGACCATGGCAACCTCCTGCTCCTCGTGGTCGTCCATGAGGTCGATGTCCGCCTCGCCGTCGGAGTCCTCCTCGGAGTCCTCGTCGGACCCGGACTCCTCCTCGCCGGACTCGTCCTCGTCGCCCGATTCCTCCTCGCCCGATTCGTCCTCCTCGTCGTCGCCGTCGCGGTCCATCGACTCGAACATCTGCCCGGCGACCCGCTCGAGCTGGGCCATCTGCTCCGGGTCGTGCTCGGCAGCCATGGTGGCGGTGCGCGCGAGACGTCCCGCGCTCCCGGGCTCACCCTCGGTGCTCTGCCTGCGGGTACGCGCGCGCTCAGCCGCGGGCGTGGTCGCGGCGGCGGTTTGACCGCCGTCGCCCGCGCCCTGCGAGAGCCGCGGTTGAACCTTGCTCTCGGGCTTGCCGTCCTTGTCCGCCTCGAGCTTAACCGGCCTGGTCATCACCTCGAGCGGGCGAAGGATGGCGTTGACCAGCACGGGCGCCGCGCCGTCGTTGAGATCCACGCGGTTCAGCGCGGCGCACATCGCCGGTAACAGATCCGCATCCTTCATGCACCGCTGGAGGTCGCCCGCGTACCGCCTCTGGAGATCCTTCCCCTCCGGTTTACCACCCGGCTTACCCCCCGCGTACGCGAGGAGCGCGTTGACGAGGTCCACGAAGGCTCGCGCGGGACCCGGTCCTTCTTTATCGGACTTGGTATCCTTCAGCCCGTCCTCGGACTTGAGCGCGACGCTCACCTCGTGCAGCACCCGTCGTCTCGCCTCCGACGACCTGACGCACAACGCGAGGAGGAGGTACGCGGCTCGTTCACCGCCGTCCCACCCGCCCGCGGCGGGCTTGCCGTCCTTGTCCGCCTCGCCCAGCTTAGCCTTGGCCTCCGGGAGTTGCACGTAGAGGACGTGCTTGAGCAAGCCGCCGGTTTGTTTGGCGGCGCCCTCGGTCGGTGCCGCTGACTGGCCGTCCATACGTAGTATCTGGCCCGCGGCGGCGCCGTACACCAGGGTAAAGTCGGTGAGCAGTCGAAGCGCGAGGGACGCTCGAACCGCCGCGAGCGACGGAGCGTTCACCTTTGAGTTTTCTTCGCCGGACTGCCCGGTGGATTCGAGGGACGTGTCCATCGCGTCCACCGCGGGGGCATCGGCGACGGCTTCAGCCTGCGCGGATCGCTCCGTATCCGTGGGATAGGCCATCACGGCGTCGATGAGCGCCTGGAGAACCGTGGGGAAGGACGGGTGCGATTTTTTCTTCCCGTGGCCTTTACCCTGGCTCTTGGACGGCGTCTCCTTGGCTCCTTCCTTCGGTACATCTCTGGTACTCGGGGTCCAGAGGTAGGTCTCCTTCTCCTTGGGGGTGACGTCGAACCTCGGGTCCAGGCCGTCCTCGCGAATCTGCTCGTCGATGTACTTCTTCTTGAGGTGGACGATGAACCCGGACTGCCGCGGGTCGACTCCCGGACCGCTCGGGTGCGTGATGACGCAGCACTTCTCCATCGCGGCGACGAACGACGCGGGATCGCGCGAGATGACCGGCATGGCCAGAGGCATGAAACGCCGCGAGTTCACCTTACCGCGGTCGCCGAGGATGGTGTGAATCTCCGTCGCCATCGCCGCTTGCAACACCTCGGGGTCCTCGACCACGTGCCGGAGGATCGAAGACGCCAGCGCATCGTACGCGGCGAACGCGAATTTCCTCGGAAGGTTCAACAACGCGTTGACGCAGTTTCTCGGCTTGAGTAAAACGCCGGCGCGTTTGTGGTCCTTGGTGAGGTGCGACAGGAGCTGAAGCGCGGCTTGCACGCCGCCGACGTCCTCGTCCGACGTCAACGCGCCCGCGATGGTCGTCGACGGGTCCACCGTCTCGCCTTGGGTCTCAGTTAGGAGCAACACGTCGACGCACAGCTTCGTCGCGCGGTCGCAGGCGTCGTCGTCGAGGTAACCCATCGGTGACCCGATGACCGACTTTAGCGCATCCGCCGGGTTCGTCTCGTGCCTCTCAGCCGCGGCGTTCAGCTTACCGTTATCCATAGGGTTCGTCCGCAAGCCATGGATTGGATGAATACGGCGTTTGGCGGACCACTCGTTGGAGGTTTTGTCAAACTCCATGGGCTTAACCCCGCGCCACTGCGCGACGGCGTGGATCACCAGCACGAGCGTCGAGAACCACTTCGGCATCACCGCCGAACCGGACTCTTCGTGCTCGGCGAGGAAGCGCTCGAGCGCGCAGAGGACCCGGTCGGTGAAATCCACGAGCATGTTCGTCTCGACGCGGCCGGCGCGCGCAGCCTGCACGCCACTCGGCTCGGATGAAGGGACGTTGAAATCGTCGACAGCCGCCGCGATTTCTCGAAGGCCGTTTCTGTCCGAGAGCAGGAGCGCGAGGAAGCGGGCGTTGGTGTACAGATCGGGCTCCGAGAACGTCTCCGCGTCGAACGCGGTGACGACCATCCGCAAAATCTTGGTCATCGCGCTCTTCTGCTCGGGTTCCTTCGCGGGACCCACCGCGGCTTTGAAGAGCGTGACGCACGGAAACGCCATGTCCTCGTTCACCTGGCATATGTCCATCATCGGCTCGATCAAATCAGCCGCGTCGGGCATCGCGCAGTCGCGGTCCAGGAGCGTGCGCAGGCAAGCCGTCGCGGGGAGCCCGTCGGCGATGAGGTCCTCCTGCGGGATGAGCTCAATCTTGGGCTCCGCGGACACGGGCGCGGCGGCGTCCGCAGTCTCGGCTTCGTCCATGGACATCGCCATCGCCTTGGCGAGCTCATCCTGCGACGGCGTGATTTCTTCCTCCTTTGTCTCCTCCTCCTTTGTCTCCGCGGGTGGCGCGGGCGTCGCGGCGTTCGCCGCGGTCGCGGCAGCCTCGTCCGCCGCGGTAGCCTCCTCCGGGTGCGTGAACAGCCACTCCATCGCAATCTCGATGGACTGCCCGCGCACCGCCACGAGCGCCGCCCTCGCCTGCGGCTCCGAGAAACCCATCTCCTGGATCGACGCCATCATCGTCGGCGACGGATCGAAGGGCGGCGGCGGCGGCGGCGGCGGCGGCGCGAGGCCGCCGAGCAGACGCGCCGCCGCGCCGCTCGCGCCGCGGCTCCGCCTCGGGGGTCCTTCGAACGCATCCACCCTCCCGGTCCCGTCGCGGAGGTGCCGCATCGCCGCCATGAGCACCACCAGCACCTGCGTGGGGCACGACTTGAGGCGTCCCGAGTTCCAAACCTTCATCAGCGCGGGGAGCATCGCGGCGTGCAGCGCATCCGCAAACTGCTTAGCCGTCGCCGCCGCGGTGGGCTCCGTCATGCTCTGCTCGAACACCGCGGCGTCGTTTCTCGTCATGATCCCGTCCAGACCCAGCACGCCGTTGACGTACGTCTCGGCTCTCTTGGCGACGTCGTTCGGCGCGCGAAACTTTGGAAGCGTGGCGGTGAGGAGCGTGGCGGACACGGACGAGCCCATGAGCACGGCGACGTTGGTGAGCTGCTGAATCAGCCCGATGCCCGTCTTGAGCGCGTGTTCCATGACGTCGGCGCGGGTCTTCCACTTCTCCGCCTCCGTCTCGAGAGTCATCTGAGCGACCGGGTCTTTCAGGTCCTTCTCGGCAGCCTTCGCGGCGTCCGCCTTTTCCACGCACCTGCGGTGTTGCTGCCACACGACGGCGAAAGCCTCGGCGATCAAGTCGAGGCCCGAACCGTCGGTGGCGGTGGAATCTGCTCGCCTCTTGTAGTGCTGGCGCATGTAATTGAGCACCAAACCCTGGCTGCATCGACGTCTGGAGTCGATGAGAATCGCGTACACGTCGTCGAACGCCCTCTGCGCGCACCTGAAGTCCCGGTGGTCTTCGGTTTCTTTGAATTCAAACCCCGCGATTGTCTCCAGGGTGCAGCACACCTGCACCGCGAGCTCGCACGCGGCGCCTCGCGACTGCACCGAGTATTCTTCGCGGTGCCTGTGCTTGATGCCGCTCGCAGCCTTTGCGAGGGAAGAGCAAAAGTAGTTGTGCGAGGTGACGAAGTGGTTGGACAGCGACTGCAGCGATTGCATGAGCTGCAACACCTCCACCGCCTGCTTCGCCATGAGGATCTTTGAATCCACGTTTGGGTCCTTCTCGAGATCCTTCTCCTGCCCGCCCGTTCGCTTGCACCACTCCGCCACGTACTCCTTGATTTTCTTCTGCCTCTCCTCCATCTCCATCTTTCTCAATCCGCCCTCGTCTTGAAGCGCCGCGGCGGTGGCGTGCACCAGCCGCTGCAGGTGCGAGATCCTCGTGATCAGTCCCGGGACCCAACCGTTCGCGTCGTGAGACCGGTGCGAGGTCCAGCTGTCGTCGCCGCTGCACAGCGTCGGGAGCATGCCGGGGGACGACCGGATCAGCGTGGTGGCGAGGTTGAGCAGCGCCTCGGCGTTTGCGAGCGCCGCGCGAACCTTCTTCGCCTTCCACGCGGTTGAATCCATCGGCAAAGGGTTGGGCGCGCCGTGGCCGACGGTTTCCCACACAGCGTCCCCTACACCGTCGTTCTTCTTGATCCAGGCCCACTCGAAATCCCTCAACGGTCCATAAGGCGGATAAAACCCATCCTCGTGGCCGTGGCTCATCGCGAGTATCGCCTTTTCAACCGCCGCGCCGAGAGAAACCTGCACTTTTTTAGCGAGCTCCTTCGAGTGTTGCCCCGCGAGCGCGCGTAGCGTGACGGAAAGCGCGTGGCACTGCGAGGATGACGAAAAGCTCGCTCCGTGCAGCGGCAGCGTGTGCAGCTGAATCAGGAGCTGCATCCCGCCCCGCTCCACAAACTTCTGGCCGCACTCGTCCGTGGGGAGCATGCTGTCGATGAGGTGCGACGCGTTGGCAACCGCCTCCATGAGAAACGACGGCGAGAACTGCTTCTCCGTCCCGGGCTCCGTCGACGTGTCCTTCTCCGCGGAGTCCGTGTCCATCCCCTTGGGCGAATCACTCGCGGTGCCCGGGCTGGAGTCGGCATCCGTCTTTGCCTTCTTGACCGGGTCCTTGTCGTCCTTGTCCGACGTCTCCACGACGCCGCCGCCCAGCTCCACCAGGCGCCGTAGCACGTCCACCGCGAGATCGACGCCCATGTCCTGGAGAGATGGCACGTGCCTGAGCAGCTCGTCCAGGTTGCCGCCGATCGTGCTCGCCGTCTCGCCCTGCAGAAGCTTGGCGTAGGTGCGAGTGGTGAAGGCGTCGACGAGCGCGTCTAGCGCCTTGGACTTCTTCACCCTCTCCAGACCCTCCGCGGAGAGCGAGAGGGCGCCGAGGGTGACTGGCAGGCACGCGAGCGCGTCGGCGGAGGGCAACGGCGCGTGCTCCTTGGGCTTCTCCCAAGCCGCGATGAACGCCTCCGGGGTGCCGTGCTTCTCGAGCTTCCAGTAGCTGGTGGGCTCGTGGTTCATCACGTCGCACAGGAGGTTCGCGGCGAGCGAAAACACGCCGCTGCCGAACANCCTGGTGCTGCCGAAGATGTCGTTCAGCGCGAGGCACAGCTTGCCGTCGTCGAGACCCGCCGCCGGGACGTTACCCATGCCGGGTGAAAAATTCGTCAGCGCCATCGCGCGCATCAACGCCTTGATCAGCACCCTGCGCTGCGACGACACCAAGTGCACGCTCCCCTTCTCCTTCTCCTCCGTCTCCCGTTCCTTGTGCGCGAGCTCGAACTCATCGAGCGCGTCCTTGGTCTCCTGCGATAGCCTGTCGACCACCAGGTCCAACCCGCCGAGTTCCCGGAACGCCGCCGCCGCCGCGCTGGCGTAATCCATGAAAATCTCGAGCACGTGCACCGCGTGCGACACGATGTGCAGGTGCCTCGGGTTCCTGTTCCTCAGCAGCGGCAGCAGCACGGGCAGCAAACTCACGTCCCGTAAGGTCTGGCACCCGCCGTGGGATATGACCAGCGTGCCGAGCAGCGCGACGAGCGCCTCGGCGAGGGGCACCGGCGCGTCAGCCTCGGCGTTGATGGATTCAATCTCCAGCGCGGGCAGCGAACTCTCGCCGACCCGCTTACCGAAGGGCGGCGAGGGCGCCTGGGTGAGCCGCTGCACCGCGCTGTTCACGAGCGCGGCGAACACCTGCGGCTGGCCGCCCGCGCGCATGGCGGTGATGACGCCGCCCTGGTGCGAGCGATCGCCCGCCAGCGCCGCGAGCACCCTCAACGCCAGCCCAACCACCGCGGGGGGGCACCCGCCCTCGCCCTCGAGCCGTAGGATCCTGAGCAACTCCGCGACGAATTCCGGGGACGGTTCCCGGACGAACTGGAGCACCTGCTCGTCCCCGCCTCCATCTCCCGTCAGCTCGCTCTGGAGGAGAACGCAAAAAGCGCACAGACGAATCTGCGTCGCCGTCGACGCGCCCCGCATCGTCGCCGCGAGCTTCGCCAGCCTCACCCTCGCGTACAACGTAAACTTGAGATCGTCAGGGACGCCGTGCGCGGTGGCCAGCGCGGACGCGGTCTCCATCGGGGACCCCGCGCGGACATCCTCGGCGATGAGCCTCGTCGAGCCGTCGCCCTCGGAATAGAATTCAAAGTGAACGTCGCACGCGTTCCCGCTCTCCAGGTCGTGCTCGCCGATCTTCACGCCGAACACCGTCGCGGACGACGCGGCTGACTGGCCACTCGCGCCGCGGCGGGATGACTCCTTCGCCCCGTCGTCGTCGCCACCTTTGCCGGCGCCGTCGTGCAGTCCCGCGCACAGCGCCGCGAGCCTCGCGCGCATCTTAGCATCCGCCCTGAACCTGTTACTGGATCGCGTACCCGGCGGCCTGCGCGTGGCGGACGCGAGAACCCCGAGGGCACCGAGCGCGACGTCATCGTCCTCGTGCGCCAGGAGCGACGCGAGGTGCTCCGACGACGCGTACACGTGCCTGTTGGCGCAGTTGTCCAGGATGACGTTCGACGCTTTGAGGATCCAGAGGCACGGCGCCAGGGGAAACGGCTCGCGTCTCGTGTCCTTCAGCTCGAGGTCCGTTCGTGGCTTGACGTGCTGCTCGAAGAACTCGTCGAAGTGGTTCAACACCGCGATCCAGTGGTGAAAGTCACCCTGTTTTGGGATGGACGGAGGTGAGATGGGTCAGAGATGGGGAAAAAGCGTTCGGGAGTTCGATCGGCGGCGGCGGTTGGGCGCGGTGCGGTGGGATCTGCGCGTCGCGGCGGGATATCGGGTCCGGTGACGTACCCTCCCGAAGGTCCACGCGAAAGGACCGAACACGTCGGCCAGCTGCAGGCACGGCGTGGCCACGATCTTGTCCACCAGGGCCTTCACGGCGGACGGCTGTCGAAGGAGGGCGGGGAGATGAAGTCAGTCGAAGGGATCTGAGAGTCGGCAAACCTAACGGAGGACACGCGCGGCGATGGGACCCGGGAGGCCGTTCGACCCCGGTTTGACCCCGGGAATTACGACCGCGGTGGGCGAGGATCACGTATCGACGATGGGACACGCACCGTCTCCACCTTCTTCTTGGGCGGCGTCACCTTCCCCATGGCACCCCTCTAACCGGATTGCGGATGCCTCGGGAAGGGAAGTTCAACTCCCAACCAGATCCGACGTCGTGGGCACCGCCGGTATCGGATAGCCGGGATCGATCAACCGGACCTCGCTCCGGCCTGATCTACGCCCGAGCGCGTGTAGTAGCCGAGTAGCGCGCCTAAGTGCGCGCGACCTCGCTAATGGCGCGGTGGGGAGCGGCGCCGACGAGGCAAACCTGTTGGTGCCCAAAAGTTCACAGTTCGATTTGACCTTGCGCTAATACTGAATTGAATATCACCTAATACCAACTGCTCACCTCTCAAACAAGTTTTCCTAATTACGCATCTCTGACTCACTATCATACAGCAACAGTCACAAAATTTCCTAACCGTTTCAAATGCTTCAGCTCGAGTTTCGCTTGACCCACAACACACGGCACACAGAGGCCGCTCCCCTCGCTCACGTGATCGGAGCGCATTCGAGGGAGTGTCGTAGGGACAGGGACGCGTCCACCATGGCGGGGGCGACTAGAGGTGCGCCCCGAACCCGCCCGCACCACGCCCGCATGAGCGATTTCCACAACGGTTGTTCGGCACCTTTCTCGCCCCTCCGGCGACTCGCCCCCGACTGACTCCCTCCCGCACCGAACCCACGGACAGACAACACGCGCGTGAGCCCGTCGTTCAAGATGAACGCGCTGCTGGTGTACTGCGCGTTGGTCGTGGACGTCTTCGTCGCGGCGTACGCGGACATCACGTACGGCTCCACCTCCCAGGTGGACGTCATGGCCACGATATTTCAGATTTGCAGCTTCTTTCTCACCGTCATGTGCCTCTACAACATGATGTCGGAGACGCAGCTGGTCAAACGGGCGATGTTCTTCAAGCTCGCGGACGAGTTCGCCCCCGCGGTGTTCCTCACGTTCCTTTACTTCGTCTTCATCCTCGCCACGCGATTCTACAGGCTCGGGCTCGTGTACCAGAATTACCCCCACCTGCAGATCTGGAACGAGAGCGCCTTCACCGGACTCTACGTCTTCACCAAGATTGTCCAGGTTTTGTACTACTCCACGGTGGTGTGGTCGATGCAGAAGCTGTTGGCGTCCCCAGAGCTGTTCCGGAGTTCGCAAAGTAGCTTTCACTCCGTGTACCCGACCAACAACTGACGCGGCGGTTCCGGGGGCGACGGCGGTGGATGAATAGTTTTTTACCTTAGCAGAGTTGATATAGCAGCCAGAGACACCGTCTTCTATCTATCTAGGCCTTCTTCCTGCGGGCGACGATCTCCGCCTCCCACGCCTGTCCCACGGGCGTGGTGAACTTTCCCGCGGTGGACTCGAAGAACTGCGAGAGGTCCTTCCCCTGTGCTCTCTCGTACTCCCCCGCCTGCATGATCATCTCGAGCTTGTCGAGGTCCTTCAGCAGCTTGGCCTCGTCGGTGACCTGGTCCTCGTACTCGTGCCACAGCGCCTCCATATCCTCCCCGCCCAACGCATCGCCGAGCATGGCGCGTATCTTCGCCATCGCGTCGGACTCCATCTTGTTCTTCTCCTCCTTGCTGACCGGGTCGTTCGGCGTGATGTCGCCGACGATGGCCTCGGCGAGGTCGTGGATGAGCGCGAGCTTCACGCATCGGTTCTGGTCCAAGCCCGGCATCTCCTTCGCCGCCACCATCGCCATGAGCGACATCCTGTACATGTGGTCGGCGATGGACTCCGGCTTGTCCACGCCATGGTTCACCCAGCCCGTGCGAGGGGTACGCTTGAGCTGCTCTGTGAGGTGGAAGAAGTCCACCGCCCGGGAAGCTGACGAAGCCTCGGCCATGTTCTCGTCGGTCGATGCTCGGACCGGGCGGGCGATACGGACGCTGTGCGATTCGGCGCGCGTGCGGCGAGCGAGGGCGTGACTTGCGACGACGGGGCAGAGTCGACAGACGGCGTGCATGTAAGCGCGGCGCCGCTCGCTATGAGGCCAGGTGACGAAACGACCCTAAACCTACATCGTAGAGTGGCGGAAAAGAATCGTGCTGTGCGTTCACGTCGTGATGCAAAGTCTGAACTAAACTCACTCGCTCCCCGGCTTGACGTAGGTCATGTACGGGTCCCTCGCCGCGGTGGGCACGTCCGGCCTGTCCTCCTTCCTGTACGCCAGACATCTCTTGATGAAATCCTTGCACTCCGCGCTCACCTTGGGCGTCTGCGGGAAGTCCACCTCCTTGGCGTGGCGGATGGTGCCGGCGTGTAAAATCTGCTCCTGGCTCTGGTCGTGGCCGAAGGGCCTGCGGTTGAAGAGCATCTGGTACAGGATGACGCCGCACGACCACGTGTCCACCTTGCTCGAGATCTTGGGCGGCGTCGGGCCGGTCTCGAAGCACTCGGGTGGAAGGTACCAGTACGTACCCGCGCCCTGGGACGTCAGCTCCATGCCGGTGTCAGCGGACAGCGTGCGCACCCCGTTCATGTCGCGCTTCTTCGAGAGGCCAAAGTCGGTGATCTTCACCCTTCCCGCCGCGTCGAACAGGATGTTACCGGGCTTCAAGTCGTAGTGGATCACGGTGGTGCTGCCGCTGTTCATGTACGCCAGTCCCGCGAACACCTGCGCCANGATGGCCCGCGCCTCCCGCTCGGACACNGGCCCTTGCGATTTAAGCCTCGCGTCCAAGTCATCCCCGCGGCACAGCTCCAGCACCGTGCAGAAGCAGTTCTGGTCAACCTCGAACACGTCGATGAGCTGCACCACNGAGACGTGCGACAGCTGCTTGTGGATCTCGCACTCCCTCGCCGCGTGCTTGACGTACGTCACCTTCCGTTGCTCGCTCCACTGCGGGTTGAGCTGGTGCAGCTTGCACGCGACTTCCCGAGCCTCGACCACGTCGTACGCTTTGTACACTTCGCTGAACCCGCCGCGTCCGAGCATGTTCATGAGGACGTACCGGTCACCTAGCAGCGGATGCTGGTTGAACCGCGAGCTGTCCTCGTCGCGCGTTCGCTTCAACTCGCGGATGTGCGCGCTCTTCTCGCGCTCCAGCGCCTCGCGCTCGCGCGATATCGAGTCCTCCTCGCGCTTGAGCGCGGCGCATCGAACCTTGTGAACCTCCTCGGAGAGGACAAACTCCGCGCGCAGCGCCTTCTCCGTGTCCTCGTCGATCGCGGCGCCCGGCAGCGGGAGCCGCGTCTTCACCCGTTTGCGCTCCTCATCCGCGGCGTCCTTATCGACCTGTACCGCGTTCGCGCGCGAGTTGAGCGCGTGGAACGCGGCGCCGTCTTCCCAAACCTCCTGCAGCACCGTGCCCGATCGTTGCACCGAGACGGTGCCGAGGCGGAGGCCGTCCTCGGCGAGCTTGCGCCGCGCCTGCGTGCGCTCGAACTGCGCCACCTTGACCGCGAGCGCGATGACCCCGGCGGCTTTGCTCCGATCGCGCTGGTGACGCGCCGCCTCTGACTCCTCCAGCAACTTGTCCGAAGCCTCCAGCCGTTTGTCCAGTTCTTCGGATCTCGCGACCATGGCCGCGAGGTCCGTCTCGAGCTTGGACGCGCGCTTCCTCTCCGCGTCAGCCCTGGACTTGGCCTGCTCGAGCGCGGCGGTCCACTCGTGGTCGTTCGAGGCGCGCGTGTGGCTCGTCGTTCGCGGTTCGACGCCGGGGGTGACGCCGGGTGGGTAGTTTTCCTTCCTGCCCGAGCCGGAGGCTGGGGTTGGGATGCCGCCCACGCCGTGGGTGGGTGAGTGCCCGAAGGCTGGCGCCGGGATTTGAACCCCGTCGACGCGCTTGTAGTAGGTGTCGATGGATCCTCGCCCGCCGGCGGACCCGGGGGTCGCCCTCTCCTTGTCCCCGAGCGGCGACGTCGCGACGCCCCGGGCGGGCGCCCCGTTGTTGCCGGTGTGCCCAGATCCGCCTCCCCGCCTCGCGCGCTTGGGCTCGACCCTGAACGCGTTCTGCTCGTCGTCGTCCGAGTCGGGCTGATCGTTCACGCCCGCGTTGGACATGTTCAACGCGTCGCCCGCGGTGATCCCGGGGCCCGGCGTCGGCCTGGTCATGCGCTCCTCCAGCATACGGCGCTTGCTGTCGTTGCTGTTCGCCGTGTTGAAGAAGCGCTCCTCGTACGCCGCGATCGCCCTATCGGAGGGCGAGGTGCCCTGTGCGCCGCCGTTGCCGAAGCTGTCGCGGGACGCCATGATCGGCGGCTGCGATCCGCGCGAAGTTGGATCTAGGGTGGGAGCTAACCCTCAACCCTAAAGCACACTCAGGTGCCCCGGACTATGCGCGAAGGCGGAGGAGCGGCGGGTCTGTTGACAACCGCGATTTTCAAACGCAGCTGCTTTGGCGGGAATCTTGAACAGCGTCGATGGATCCAAAGTTTTCAGTGAGTATTTTACGTGAATGACGAATTAGCAGTTTTACTGCAAATAAACTTTTTGATCATACGGGGCCATCCACCAAACAGGTGTTGTTCAGGAACAGGGTGCTGATCCTCTTCGACCAGGGTGTTCGGCCGCGACACCTCCATATTCTAAGCGCGGAGTGCTTTTCTTTATTCACATACACTATCGTCGTATAGTTTCGTGCCGTCGTGCCGTCGTTCAGGCGTGTGGTGACTTGAAGACCGCCTCACTCGTAGTACGCAGTTACGCCTTGTTTCTGGCAGTCAGCAGGCCTGACCTTTAGGTCCACAACTCCCCTGTGCCTGACGGCGATCTGATCGAACGCGGCGTAGGAGAGGTCGAGGTGCGTGCGGTCGCCGCAGCACCACCGCTTGTTGCCGGAGTTCGGGTGGTGGCACGGGCAAGAGTCGGAGATCATGACGGTGACTGTCTTCTTGCCGGGTTCGCTGCAGCCGCCCCAGGGGCCGAGGTCGCTCCAGTCCTTGCCGCGGGTCGCGCCGTCGACGCACATGACCTCGTAGCACTGGCCGCACTTATCGGTCAAGCCCCAGTCGTAGCCACCGTCCGTGTGCCAGGCGGATATGAAGTGGTTGTTCTGCGAGGAGTGGGTACGAAGAAGGTCAGCGAAGTGGTTTAGCGTGGCCTCTCTGAAATAGGGTTAAGAGTTACCAGGCTGGTGCCGTAGCCGCAGCTGCCGGTGTAGATGGACATGCCGTCGGGACCCGGCCCTTCCGGTCCTCCGTACCAGGTGGCGCGCGCGTCGATCCAACCCTCCATCTTCTCGGAGAGCTCGCGCCTGTCGCGGCGCTCGGTGGTGACGGGCGCGCTCAAGTTGTTGAGGGCGGTCTTGAGCGCGGAAACTTCGGTCTCGGCGCGACGCGCGCGCTGGTCGCCCTGGACCGCGCGCGCGGCGGTGACGCCGACGACGATGGCGCCGAGCGAGATGAGCACCACTCCGGCGACGAGGTAGATCTGCTTAGAGCGAGGGAGGGTCATGACGGNTGGGTGAAAGGTGCGCCGTCGCGACGGCACTTTCTGAGGCGCAGCCGCCACGTCAACGGACAGGATTCGCNCACCGACGGCTCACATCTTCTNGGACGACGCGACACAGTGTGGAGTGTTCGAAGTCGTCGCTTTCTGCTCGTGGCTTTTCATATCTCGATCCTTCCGAGGGAAACGCTAGGGTTAGTTGGTTCGTTTGAAAAGTTCGTCCTCTCACACTTCACGGGGCGCGAGGGAGGGATGACGACGGTGTGGCGGCCACGCGTGAGGATTCCAGTTCCGGATATCGACGGTGCCGATGCTGACGAGAATCGGAGAGAAGAGTTGAGCAAGAAGGGCACGAAGCGGAAGAGAGCCCCGATGCACTACGGGCCGTGCGAGCACGGGGTGAAACCTCGCTCGAGGTGCAAGGTGTGCAGCGCTTGTCCGCACGGTCGTCAGCGCTCAAAGTGCAAGGAGTGCGGTGGGTCTGGAATCTGCGAGCACGGTCGTGAGCGCCCTAAGTGCAAGGAGTGCGGTGGTGCATCAATCTGCGAGCACGGTCGTGTACGCTCTAGGTGCAAAGAGTGCGGTGGGTCACAAATATGCGAGCACGGTCGTGAGCGCTCTCAGTGCAAGGAATGCGGTGGGGGATCAATCTGCGAGCACGGTCGTCGGCGCACTCAGTGCAAGGAGTGCGATGGGGGTGCAATCTGCGAGCACGGTCGTGAGCGCCCTAAGTGCAAGGAGTGCGGTGGGTCACAAATATGCGAGCATGGTCGTCTACGCTCTGTTTGCAAGGAGTGCGGTGGGTCACAAATCTGCGAGCACGGTCGTCGACGCTCTAGATGCAAGGAGTGCAAGAAGTAGCGAACGTATCATCAATCAAACGAACATCTTCTAAACCCGCGTCACCCGCCGCGGCATCCCCGCCGTCCGCGTTCACCGTCCAAACCATTAAGATCTTACACAAACCGGTTCGATAGATTACAAACAATACACAACAGGCTGGGGCTCTACTTTTTGCCCGGGGTCGACCTGGTGGGCGGCCTTCTCCGCGTGGAAGTCTTGGTCTCCTTGGCCGCCTTGGGCTTCGTCGGAGTGGACTTCTTCGCGGGCTTCTTCGCCGGGGTGGTCGCCTTCTTGGGCGTAGACTTCTTACCCGCCTTCTTCTCCGCGACGGCGCCCTGAGCCTTGAGGGACTCGGTCCACGCCAGGAACTCGTCCTCGGTGGGCTCGG
>JGI20151J14362_10001963_pt1 | contig 14705 bp, 8 predicted proteins | sample COG_01_FD_14362 | JGI IMG/M metagenome (IMG submission 14362)
TGGAAAAGAAAAAAGATTAAACGAGATGACGACGATTCAGACGACGACGACGCGAGTAATCTTTTTTCTTCTTCCATTTCTTCTTCTTCTTCTTCTTCTTCCGTGATGAGTGCGCTTTAAAACGCGACGTGAAAGAAGAAGAAGAAGAAGAAGAAGAAGAAGAGTAAGAAGAAGAAGAAGAAGAAAGAGTCGTCGCACCTTAGCCAGAGATGCCATGATAGTGAGAGCCATTTTTAGTATATATAGTAGTAGTGAAGCGTGTGTGTTTTGTGTGGTTGTTTTTTTGTGATGCGTTGTTTTTGTAGCCACACGAAAGCGTGCGGCTGACGTGTGTTTTACAAGTCGTAAACCAAAAAGAGAAGAAAAAAGTTTTTTTGGGTGGTTCTTTTTTTTTTGCTTTTTTTCATGAATGGGGGAGTTTTGGGTGCCTAGAGGACACAACCTCAATCACACAACACATCAAAAATCACAAATCATCATCTTCTTGACTTCTTCTTGACTTCTTCTTGACTTCTTCTTCTCTGTGACGTAAAGAAATGAAGCGAATATTGTGCGCGGTGCCAAAAACGACCATGTGCGGAAGCACAACCAGAGAAGGGAAAATGAACAACAACAACGACATGAATACTACGAATACGAATACGAATAAAGGGGGAGGAGGAGAAAATAAGAATTGGTCCAACGCGTACGAAAAGTTTCGAAAAGAAGCCTCGGATTTAACCGAAGAAGAGGCGAAAGAGTTGTGGAGAAAGACGAAACAGTGCATGGCGCAAGAGGACGAGGTGCAGTTGAGATTGTACGCGGAGTTGGATTTGATTTACGGCAGTGATGATGATGATGATGATGACGAGGATGATGGTGAGGAGGAGGAAGAGGCTGTCGAGAATAATTTAAACAATACTACTACTACTAATAATAATAACAAAACGAATAACGCTACTAGGTCGAAACAACTACTAAAAAGAAACAGTCAAAGGCATAAAGATTTAGTGCACGAACGGGTGCGGATCGCGCTCGCGAATGAAATCCGACAGAAAGCGATCGAGGCTGATTCGGTGGACCCGTTCGATATGATTATGAGTTCCTCGGACCAATCGTTGAAGAAAGTCGGATTGAGTCGAATCCGGAGTAGCGAGTAGTAGAGACATGTATATACGTGTACGTACAGGGTACTACTTTTAGATAGAGATTAACTACTACAAGTTGCAACAGTACACGCCGACTAACAAAACGAATCCTCCGACAAATGTGGCCGGTCCAGGAATTGAAGAAACGGACAACAGATATCCAATCGCAGACCCGATGATTGGTTCGAAAGATAACGCGAATGTGACCGTCAGAGAGGATAAGTGCTTCATGGCGACGAAAAAGCCCGAGTGACCTAACGTGCCAGGGACGACGGCCAGGAAAAAGACGAGGAAGCACGTCTTTTGGCCAACCGCGGGATCCCAAAATCTCATCCATCGATAACTTTCTAAAAAGACCGTCGGCTTAAAGCCGCCGTCATCATCAAACGCGCACGTGAGAACCACCACAATTTGTAAAAATATCGCCGCCGAGGCGACGATAGGAAACGAATACACAAATATCGGCATCGACGGTCTATCGCCTCTTATTTTTGCCCCGATGGCGATGTATCCGCACACCAAAATCGCAGACAACAGACTGAGAACGTCTCCTTTCAAAGAAGGCCTGTCGTTACGCTGACGACTACTACTACTACTACTACTACTACTACTACTACTACTACTACTACTATTACTACTACCATTCTTATTTGTTGCGTCAAAAGCGATGATGCACGAACCTACGAAACCTATAATTGCGCCGATGACTTCAAAACTTGAAACGTCTTTGAATCGAAGAATCGAAGAAGAAGAAGAAGAAACAGAAGAGGAAGGAGGAACAGTATACAATTCTGTAAACTCATCGTCGTCGTCGTCGTCGTCGTTAACGTTTTCATTCTCTTCTTCTTCTTCTTCTTTTTTACCTTCTTCTACGTTGTATTCGTGCAACTCAATCTCGCCTCCATTCGCGCCGGTCTCGCGCGTCTCGTTATTGTCTTCGTCGCCAACAGTATTCTTTTTCTGTTGCTGTTGCTGCCTATTCTTCTTCGAGACCACCCAAACGATAACTTTTTGCACTTTCTCGCTTCGAAACGTCATCGCCGTTAAACATACGTACGCGATTGGTGAGCTCGTGACGAATAAAAGCGAGTGCGACAAACTCGTTCTCACCAAGCCGTTCATCCAAAAGTAAAAGTGTAAGCTCAAGAAGAAACCGCTCAGAACGAACACGTGCAAGTTCTCGCGGAGATATCGAGCGTCTTCCTCGTTGTTTTCATCACGTATCGTCGTCCTCGTTCGTTTCCTCTCTTCTCCTCTCAAAGAAGACGAAGAAGACGAAGAAGAAGAACGAAAGAGAAGCGAACACAAAAATATCGGCAACTGCACCAACGCCGTCGCGGTTACGCGAGAAGAAGCTAACAACGCCGCCACTTTTTCTTCTTTTTCTCCTTTTTCTCCTCCTCCTTTATTATTATTATTATATAAAGGTTCCCCTTCGAGTATTTTGAATATCACTCCAGCCGTGGACGCGCTGACAATCGCGACGACTAAAACGAAAATCGATGAATTCGTCTTTCGAGAAAAAGGAGATGAACTTTCTTTTTCCTCAATGATGCTCATCTTTTTTAGAGGCGTTTATCTTCCTTCTCTTCTTCTTCTTTGTCGTCGTCGTCGTCGTCTTTGAGTTCTTCTTTGAGTTCTTCTACCACGTAAGACAAACAAAAAGGAAGGAAGAAGAGAGACGAGAGGAAACAAAATTTGCCTGCGTGTGATGATAAATAATAAATGAAGAAGAAAAGTTTCTCATCAAACAAAGAAAATGATGATGGAGTTTTGATGATGACGATGATATAAACTTGATGTTGATGATGATGATAATAATAATAATAACTCGTAATAATAATAATAATAATAATAATAATAATAATAACAATAACAATTATCTCTCTTTCTAACGACTTATACGACCGTCGACAAAACTCTCCAACGTTTCTCGCAACTTTGTTTGATCAAAGTCGCCGGTGAAGACGCAACCGCCCAAATCGCCTTTTAACAGTATAAAGTTCATTTTACCTTGCGACGCTTTTTTATCCACCGCCATCAAGTCCATGAATTTCTCTTTTGTCATGCTACCACGCGGGACCTCGATGGGTAAATCAAATCGTTTCAACAAATCCACCGTTCGCGTCTGTAAGTTTTCGTCGATCCATCCCAAGCGGAAGCTCAAATCCGCCGCCATCGCGGTTCCGATGGACACCGCTTCGCCGTGTAAATATTCCCCGTACCCGACGCCGGTTTCAATCGCGTGACCAAACGTGTGTCCTAAATTTAAAGTCGCTCGAACGTTCAATCCGCTCTCTTTCTCGTCTAATTCAACCACCTCCGCTTTGTTTTCGCACGATCTTTGGATGGCGTAGACTAAAGATTTTCGATCGATTGCTTTCTTTTGCAACTTGTCCGCGTTTTGTTCGATCCAATCGAAAAACTTCGCGTCGCGAATTAAACCGTATTTAATCACCTCGGCTATTCCCGAGTTGTATTCTCTCTCCGGTAAGGAATCTAGACTGTCGATATCCACGAACACGCACTGCGGTTGGTAAAACGCGCCAATCATGTTTTTGCCTTTTTTATGATTCACGCCGGTTTTCCCGCCCACCGAGGAGTCCACCATCGCCATCACCGTCGTCGGTATTTGGATAAAATTCACGCCTCTTTGATACGCGGACGCGGCAAATCCAGTCATATCCCCTATGACCCCACCGCCTAAAGCGATGAACGTCGTCTTCCGATCCAAGCGAGCATCCAACGCTTTTTCGAAAATCAAATCGAGAACGTCCAAGTTTTTATGCTCTTCGCCGTCCGGCAAGACGACCGATTCGATTCTCAACGATTTTGACGACGACGAAAGAAGGAGACTCTCTTTCACTTTTTCCAGGTACAACGGCGCGACGGTTTCGTTCGTGACGATTAAAACCGTCTCGCCTTTGATGTGTTTTCGCAGCAAGTCGCCTCGCTCTTTCACGAGCTCGGAGCCGATGTAGATGGGATAGTCTCGTTGACCATCTTGGTCCAGTTTGACGCTGACGATGGCGTCGGGTTCTTTTCTTCTGTTTGAGGAGGAGGAGGAGGAGTTGTTGTTGTTGCCGTTGTCGTTGTCGTCGTTGTCGTTCTCCTTCGCGTCGTTGGAGATGAGCGTCGTCGTGGTTTTCGCGTTCTTCTCATTCGTTCTGCTTCTTCTTCTTCTTCGATTTTGACGACGACGACTAAACGTGGACGACGACGTAAACGACGACGACGACGAAGTCAAACCCCGACGAGAAGAACAAGAACACGACGCGCAGGAGGAGAGGGAGGAGAAAAAACGCATATCTCTTTACTACCTCTCTCTCTCTTTACTTAACTCTTCTCTCTTTTTGCCGTTTTGACAGAAGTGTGTTTCTGCGTGTTTTCTTTCTTTGCAAAAGTGTTATCCAAAATGACCCCAAACCCTAAACAAAAGAAGAATAAAAAAGAATTCGAAAGAAGAAAGAAGAAAGAAGAGAAAGAAGAAGAAAGAAGAAGAAAGAGAAGAAAAAAGAGAAGAAAGAATTCGAGAAGAAAGAAGAAAGAGAAGAAAGAAATTTTTATACAGAAGAGTTTTTATACTCGTACCTTTTCGTACTACGAATACTACTAAAAGAACACACCTAAATAAACTGCGTCGCATCAAAAGAAGGAAGATGACGACGACGACGACGANGAAGAAGAAGAAGCAGACGAAACCAACACCACCANCAACAACAACAACAACACCAACGACGAGAAAGAAGAAGAAGAAAGAATCATCATCGTCTTCATCTTTTCTTCGTCGACAAATCATCCTGCCAATCTCGGACGTCTTCGTGGCGATTAGATCCATGAACGTGCGACAGTTAACTCTGCAACTTTTATCTTTGACGCTCATCGTGACCAGCGCTTTAATGATTTGGAAGAGTTTGTGCTTATACACGCACTCGGAAAGTCCAGTCGTGGTGGTTTTGAGTGGGAGCATGGAACCCGCGTTTAAACGAGGAGATATCTTGTTTCTCTCGTTGAAGAAGATCAAAGAAGAAGACATCGAAGACGAAGAACGGAAAACGAGAGTCGGGGAAATTATCGTCTTTTCAATCGACGGAAGGGAGATTCCAATCGTACACAGAGTCATAAAGAGCCATTTCCATCCTTTCGTCTCTCCTCCTTCTTCCTCTTCCTCTTCTTCCTCTTCTTCTTCTTCTTTGCCGACGACGATTAAGACGACGAAAAAGGAAAGCGGCGAAAACGAAAAAGACCAAGGACGCGGCGGTAATACCAGCGGCGAGGACGGTTTGAGTAGCACTAGGAGCGATGGTAGTGGTAGTGGTGAAGGTGATGATGATGATAATAATAATAATAGTAATAATAGTAATAATAATAATAATAATAGCAGTGAGGAGGAAACTTCTTCTTCTTCTTCTTCGTCGTCGTCTGAATCGTCGTTATTCAAACACGAGATGCTCACGAAAGGCGATAACAATTACATGGACGATATCGGCTTATACGCGCCCGGACAGAAATGGTTGAACGAGAAACACGTCATGGGAAGAACGGTTGGATATTTACCGCACGTCGGGAAAGCGACGATTTTGATGAACGATCATCCGATGATTAAATACGCGTTGATTTTCATTCTCGGTCTTCTCGTGATATCCGGGAAAGAGGGATGATTATTCGGACGACTGGAGTGAGAGAGAGAGAGAGAGAGAAAATTTAGTACTACTACTACTACTACTACTACTACTAGTATTACACACAACAACTCGAATAATAACTCTTGTTGCAAACTAATTATTAAAGTGAATCCAACACTTCTTCGACTAACTGAGAGATTATTTTCTTCTTCGCTTTGTTCATCATGATGGATTCGTATAATTCGGCGCTCAGCGACGCGCTAATTTGCGACAGATTTTCAAATCGTTTGAAACGCATCATGGTGTTCGCGCCGCCTCGTTTATTACTATTCTCGGCGGCGAGTTCCAACGATCCCGCGGAGGTGATGTAAGAACTTCCATCGACGATGTGCGTTCTGAACCATCTTTGGACTGTTTCCTCGTCGTCCTCTCCATCGTCGTTTTCTTCTTTTTCTTCTTTACCTTCATCTTCGTCGGCGCCATCGTTTTGGGTCGTCGGCATATCACCGTTTCTCTTCAACTCCTCGTCGTCGGCGTCGTGGTACGCGTTTATGGTTCTTCGAAACCATTCGTGCGTGTTTTCAACGTCGAGATATCGAGTAAACTTCGCATCATCATCCTCGTCGTCGTCGTTGAAATCAACGTCACCCTCGTCCTCATCCTGAAAGTCACTCTCGTCGCTCTCCGAAAAAGCTGCATCCACTTCATCATCGTCGCTGGTGTTCTCATTTTCATTATCGTCGTCGTCGTCGTCGTTGTCGTCGTCCTCTCCCTCTTCCCCATCGTCGTCGTAGACTTCGCCATCTTCGACGACGAGTCCTTCTTCGGATGATTCTTTCTCCACGCCATCGTCTCCATCATCTACCTCGTCATCGGACGATACCTTTTCTTCTTCTTCTTCTTCTTCTTCTTCTTCGTCTGTATCGTCCTCGAGCGGTTTTTGCTTTCTCGGCAAAAAGACATTTTCTCTCTCCATCTTCTTCGCGATGGCTAGTTCTGGAGGATTATCCGCTGCAGCGGCGGCGGCGGCGGCACTGGAACTATACGGAACAAATGGGACTAAATTTTCGTTCTCGTTGACGTTTCCAACAAATTGCCATCGATTATCTTCGTATCTGTGCGCGACTCGCACGCCCGGTAAATTCACGCTCAACTCCGCCCATTGAAACGGACCCAAAGTCGGCTTCCCGTCTTCTTCGTTTGGAAGCCACCATTCGCCGGCGGTTGGATTTTTGTGCAAATACTTCATAAACTCGATGTGCTTCACGCGTTTATTTTCTTCTTCTTCCTTCTCTAAGAGTATCTGCCGTTGTCGTTGTCTCCGCTTCCTCTTCTTCCAACGCTCGTTGTCGTTTTCGCGCTTCTTCTTTCATCTTTTCTTCTGAATCGCGCCTACGATCATCATCATCATCATCACCACCACCACCACCATCTCTATTTGTTCTCTTTCTTCCGCGGCGCACTTTGTCTCGTTCAAGATCTTCTTCTTCATCTTCTCCTTCGTCTCCTTTTCGATCTCCATATTCATCGCCATCGTCGTCTGCTTTTCGCGCCGCGGCAGAGGAGGATACCGCTCTGCTTCTCTTTGCTGGATCTTCGTACGTGCCCATTTTTGCGCCCCAGGAAATATCCGATCGCTCGCCATCACTTCTCGCATCGTCGTTTTCTTCTTCTTCCTTCAGATCAAAGTCTACGCTTTTGCGTCGTTTCTTCGTCGCACCTATTCGCTCTTCTTCTTTTTTATCTCCATCGTAGAGTTTGCTGAGCAAACCTTTCTGAACGTTTCTCAATTCCTCCTCGAGCGCTTCGTCTCGTTCGTTTTCGTTTTCGTACTCTTTCCTCGGGCGTTGAAATTTCTCGCCACTTTTGTCTTCATCGAGCGCACCATCGACGACGTCGTCGTCGTCTTTTCTATCCATCACGAACGTTCTCGTCGCCGCGCTCATCAAAAGTTCGTGCGTCGGTAAGAGCAGCGCTTTGGTGCCTTGTTTGCATAGCTTTCGCAACTGCGATGCCTCTTTGGAAAGTCGCGGATCTTTGGCATTATTTCCTTTGCCAAAATTCGCGCCAATCGTTGGAATCTCTTTCGGATGTTTTCCACCAAAGCTCGTTCGTTCGTCCACGTCGAATTTCGCGCTCTCGCGCTCGTCCTCAAACTGTTCGAGAACTTGGTTCCGTTTCGCTTTCGCCTTGGATGTTTCCTCCTCCGCGTCTTGACCGTCTTCTTCTTCTTCCAACAGTCGCAACGCGTGTTGCTTCGCTTCTTCTTCGTCGTTCTCGTCTTCTTCATCGTCGTTCTTCTCGTATCTTTTGTCATCGTCATCATCTTCTATTTCAACGTTTTTGATCGCTTCCTCATCTCGTTCGGTTAAAGCGCTTCCATCGTCGTTTTTCAAGAAACTGCCGCCGAACGCGAAAGGCGCCCCCGAAGAATACGTTTTCTTCTTCTTCTTCTTTGTCGTTGTTGTTGTTGTTTCGTCGTCGTCGTCGTCGACTGCATTTTCACCATCGCCGCCGCTGCCACCACCACCACCACCACCACCACCAATGATGATGCCGCCAAACACGTTCTTCAACCGTTCATCTAATAACGACGACGTTTCGTGCTTTGGTTGTTGTTGTTGTTGTTGTTGTTGTTGTTTGTCTTCTTTCAATTTCTCTTCTTCTTTGAATTCTTCTTCTTTGAATTCTTCTTCTCGTTTGTTCAACAATTTTTCGTTGCGCGCATCCAACACTCGACCGAGCGTGGTGAACTCCAACAAAGAGTCGTTCACGTTTATGTCGTCGTCGGTTGTTGTTGTTGTTGTTGTTATTATTATTATTAATATTATTATTATCAGTAATAGTACGTAAACGACGAACTTCCAGTTCTCGACTCAAATAGCCGTCTCGATTCCACGCTTCCAAATGCGTCAACGGAAACGGACCTTGCACGTTCCCGGCTAAATCTTTATACTCGAATAAAGTGCGCTCGTCGTCGTCGTCTGAATCGTCGTAATTCTCTTCGTCTTCTTTCTCTTCTCTCATCGTCGATCTTCTTCTTCTTCTTAATCTCTCTCAATCAATCTCTCCAATGACTCTCTACTTTTATTTGTGACTTGTGGTTGACGAGACAACTTCTTCTTCTTCTTCTTTTTTTTTTTTCTTCCAAAAGAAGAAGAAGATACCATCACATCACTTTTGTTCATAATAAAATAGAACTTTCCACGCGAGCTCGTAAAAAAAGAAAAAAAGATGAACTTTGAGGAGGAAGAGGAGGGAGAGAGGAGAAAGAGAAGGAGGAGGAAGAAACGCTCGGGAAGGGGCGCAGATGGTGTTGCCACCATCATCGTTTCTGGTTCTCTCCTCGTCCGTCTTTACCACGACTACGTCGTCGTCCTCGCACTTTCATGTCTTCTGTTTTCGTTCTCGTCTTCTCAAAATCCAAAATCGTCGTTTACGTCGTTTCCGCGCTCGTCTTCTTCGTCTTTGTCTTCTTCTTCTTCTTCTTCTTCTTCCGTTGCGTCATCGTTGACGAACGAACGAGGCGCGGCGGCGGCGTTCGAGAAACAACGAAGAGGAGGAGGAGGAGGAGGAGGAGGAGGAGGTTTTTTTTTACTCTTCGCGAGCGCGGAAGAAGAAGACAAAGAAGACGAAGAAGAAGAATCGATGATGACGATTGTTCGTTCAAACGGATGGATGCGTTGGACGGACGATCAGTCTGGAAAGTTTTACTTCCAAGAAGAAGCGACGGGCAAAACGCAATGGGAAGAACCCTCGGGGTGGACGCTGAGTGCGAACGATGATGCCTCCGATGGTGGTCATAACAAGAACATCGACGAAAGAGAAGAAGATGAAGAAGACAAAGAAGAAGTAGAAGAAAATGCGCCAACGCAAAACGAACGAACTGTGCGAACGAGAGAAGAACGAGAGCGACGCGAAAGAGAAGAACGGCAAGAGCTCGATTTGTTACAACAACAACAACAACAACAACAACAACAACGACAACGACAACAAGCAGAACGCGAACTCGAACAACAACGAGAGCAAGAAGAGCGGCGAGTACGAGAAGAAAAAGCACAGAGACAACGGCGAGAACAAGAAGAAGAAGAAGAAGCGGAGCGACAGCGACAAATCAAGTTACAAAACCAGCGGCGCGAAGAACAAGAACTGCAGCAACAAACGGCAGCAGCAGCGGTGGCGGCGGCTGCGGCTGAAACTGCCGCACGGGTCGCCGCCGAAAATGAACAAAAGCAACAACAACAACAACAACAACAACAACAAGCAACGCACGCGTCACCGCCGCCGCGCTCCTCCGCCGCCGAAGTTGATGGCAACGACAGTAGCATTCAAGAGATGAAAATGCAGCACCACAAACAACTTTCTTCGCAAAAAGAGAAGCACAGGGACCAAATCGCCGTGTTACAGAAGCAACACGAAGAAGAAATTGAGAAACACATTTCCGATTTGAAAACTGCGCAGAAAGAGCGCGACGAAGCGTCTACGAAAATGTCCGAAGTTCACGAAAAGCACAACATTCTGCTCGAACAACACAATAAGTTGAAATCGGAGAGTGGAAAGCTGGAGAAGAGAATCGAAGACACCCTGGCTGCTCACGAGAAAGAACTTGAACGCGTGAAAAGCGAACGCGATGCAGTTGTCGATGAAAAGACGAAAATAGAGGAAGATTTGAAGGTATCGTTTACAGAACGAAACGCGAAAGAGATGAAGCAAAGTGAAGAGTTGAAGAAATTGAGAGAAGAGTTGATGGAAATTCGATCGTTGTCGAAAGAATCAAAAGAAGCGAGGGAGCGAAACGAAGAAGCGCTGAAAGGTTCGAAAGAAGAAATTGAGCGCATATCGCGACTGTACGAAGAGGCGAAAGCAAACGCGAGCGAAGCTGAGAAACAGAAAGGAAGTTTTGACAGGCAGTTGGAAGAATTAAAGGTGGAATACGAGGATAAGATGAGGAAGTTGGAAGAGTTATTATCGTCGTCTGGATCTGTAATCGCCGCTAATAAGGGAGGGGAAGGAGTAGAAGAAGAAGAAGAGGAGGAGGAAGGAGAAGACGCACCCCGCGAAGAAGAGAAGTCCTCTGTCGACGAAACAGCGGATGAGGCCACTGGTGATGACATTTCCACTGATGATGGTGATAATAATATGCGCGGGTTTTATAGTGTTGATGATGATGATGATGATGATGACGACGACGACGACGACGACGATACGCGTGAAAGTGAGCCTTCATCAGCATCGCCCGATGCCAAGGTTGATCGCGACGACGTGGACGAAGAGGAGGAAGAAAAGGTAGGTAATATGGAAGAAAAAGAAGTAGAGAAAGATGATTATGAGGAGGAGGAGGAGGAGAAGGAGAAGAAGAAGAAGAAGAAGAACGACGCCGAGTATGCGCGTAAAGAAAAAGAAGAAGAGAATGCAATAAATGCGAATGGAAGAGAGACAGAGCACGCCGAAAATGATGAATCTAGAGGAGATATTGCTGAGGAAGTCGAAGGCGTCGACAACGATGTCGATAATTTCGAAGTGAAAGAAATCGGAGAGCAAAAAGAATTCAATGAGAATGAAGTTTTGAAAGAAGAAACCGCAGGGAACAATGCGTCCTCGTCCTTTGCAGACTCTGTTCTCGCGACTAAAGATAAAATCGTAGTCGCACTCAAGCCTTTGGAACCTTATCTCGGTAAGTTTTTGAACATTCTCTCTGTTGCGCTTAGCGAAGCCACAAGCAAAGCGTGGAAGTCAAAGGAAGGAGTAAAATTAACGAAAATTTTAGAAAAGTGCGAGGGAAAACTTCAAGAGTTCCTCGAACGATACGTCGATAAGGTTTTCAAGACGAGCTTTGCTCGTGACGAGGTAGTCATACGACAAAGCGTGAGAGTCATTGTTTTCGCGCCGCCGTTTCTGACGACGATTTTTTTTATGAGCTTCTTTTCGAGCTTTCTGGGATTGAATGATTCGAAGAAATCTACCGGGACTGTAAATAACAATAGCAATAAATTCAGTGGCGATACGAGTGGTAGAAACGATCAGACAAAGATGGGCACCGCGCCTCCTCCACAACAGTCGATTGGTGTTGGCGGTGGAGGAAGTGCTGGAATGCAACAACAGCGGTACCAGCAAACTCAGAGCGCTTCCGCGATGATTATGAATCCAATGATACCACCGAATGCAGGAGTCGCTGGATCTCTCAGCAATGATATTTCGGCTCAAAGTGTCCCTTTTATTCCCGGATCCACAACTGTTGCAAACAATGGTGGCGGAGGTATGAATGCCGGTAATCATCATCTGGATCGTAATAATTCTGGCGACAGCACCGCCAGTGGTGGGAATGGTATGTCAGGAGGTGGAATGAAGCATGATTTGTCGAGCAACACTTTAATCGGGAGACCCGGCTCAGGCGAACATCCACCGCCAACGATGATGGGAGATTTAGCGACTGCGGGCGTATCATCGAGGGATAACGACGACGCGTATAAGGCTCCGCCGAAGTTAGGTGCGCCGCACGGCGAAATCAATAACACGGCGATTAGTCCGACAGCAGGCTCAATTCCTCCGAGCGCAAACCTTTTCGTACCCTCGCCAGCTACCTCACCTCGCGCGACAGCAATGGGCGGTGGTAGTGGTGGTGGCGTGGACGCAACGACGGCAACGGCAACGAATATGTCATCATCATCTGTTGTACCAATCTTACAGAATCCTCCAATACCGCAACTTGACAGAGCATTAACGCTGACTTCTCCGATGCAAGAGCAGAGATTGAACAACACCGATGGGGACGTGGATGCAGAAATAAAAGGTGGAGAGATTGTGCCTCCTCCACCAATCATTCCCGTTGGCGCGAAGAAAAAGCAAACAAAGCCGCCGGCGTGGGCCAAAAATGCTCGAGGCGCTCAAGTCGGCACTATTCCACCCTCGATCAACGATCCATCAAAGATTGATTCGTCATCGCCGCCGCCGCTGCCGCTACCGCAGCAAGAACAGCAGCAAACATACCAACCGCCATCAACACATCAACACCATCCACCAGGATCAGTAATAACTCCTCAGCAATCTATGTCTGCGCAAACGATTCATCCGCCCCCTGGCGGTGGCAGCGCTCGATCTCGTCCACCGCCGGGGGTGCCGATACTGAGGAAGAGCGTTAGTACAGGAAGCAAGGTAAATCCCACATCTAGAGGCCCGCCCCCTGGCGTGAAAGTACTTTCGCGTCCTCCTCCAGGAATTTCGCGTGCGCCTCCTCCTACCCCTCCGCCGTCTGGTTGAGATTATACAAGTGAATGTTAGTGGCTTGCTGAAAAAATATCAACTTAGTACATTTAGTTTTGTGATATTAAAAAGGCTCTCGTACGGTACGCACTGAATGAAAAAAACATCACTACTACGCATACGTGTTGAGTAATACGCGTTCTCTTTTAACCTCTACTGAGAATATGGAAGAAGTAAGGTACCCACGGCCGTGGTACTTTTGTGAATCACTTCTGTGTCGATTTTGGGCACGTCGAGAGCCTCTGCGCACGCCGTTCTCACTCGTTCAGCAAACACTTTTAAGTTTTCATTTTCCTCTTTGCTCGGTTTCATCGATGGTAGAAACGTAACCTTGAGCGGATTCGTTTTAGCAAGGAACAGATCTGCGAGTGATTCAAAACGCTTCGGATACAGTCTTCGTACGAAATGTGTAGCTTTTTCGCGGCGGTGACCAGCTCGGTTCGAGCTAGAGGAAGAAGAAGAAGAAGAAGAAGAAGAAAAGAGTAAAGTGACAGGCTGCACTTTTTGTCCTTTAGCGAAAAGGTTTTCGTCGAATTCTAACACGTGAGTAAGACTTGCGCGCCCTGCAACTTCGGGGAAGTATATGGTCGGGAGTCGTCCAGAAATCAAAGCCAATAACTTCTTCATTCGGTGAACGTATTGCTGTCGATGCGCAAACGTCTTACCGAAAAAAATCTGATCTGATCCGACGGCATCAAGGATTGTTGCCTCGAGTGCCGTCGTCGACCTCTCATGCAACAGAGTTGGCGGCGCCGCCGAAATGAATAAAGGGATGGATCGTCGCAAGTACTGCACGAAGAAAAGAATCTCAGAAATCCGAGGTGCGTTGGAAACGACAACCAAGGGCGTGCTGTGAGAATGAATGTCGATATTGGCGTCTCTTTCGCACCCTTCGATCGTAATTTCTGAATGACCCAGCGCTTTCAACATAACCTCGCACAGAGAGACGGTAAAATACACGTGCAATCTTTTTGCCTTTTGATAAAGACGGTTCAATCTTTTGTCGTCGCTTCGACGATGTTTCTCCTTGACACCGCCAGTATTTATTTTGGTGTCGCTTAAGAGGACAACTTCTCTCGTTGTCCATAAGAATCTTTCTCGCAAGGCACTATCGACGCTTTCGGCGTTATTGCTGTTGTTGTTGTTGTTGTTGTTGTTGTTGTTGTTGTTGTTGTTGTTGTTGTTGTTGTTGTTATATTTCGGGAAGGATGAGTATCTGTATAGCGTCGTGCGCCTTCGCTCATTCAAGAAACGCACGATAACGGAGTAAGCTCGAGTCGAAACGTACAACGCGGCGAAAGAGAGAAGGAAAACTACCACTCGAAACGCAACAACGAGGAATGCCGTCTCGTTTTTTTCCGTGGCGTTCGAGTTATTCTTCCTCCTCCTTTGATTGGATTCGTTTTCATCTCGCGACGAGCGACGCCGATCGTGGTTCTCTTGTTCCTGAGCGTCTAATGTCATTTCCACAACGCACGTGAGAGTGAGAGCGAGAGCGAGAGCGAGAGCGCGTGTGAGTCTATAGAGATACGCTCGCGTATTTTTTTTTCCCTTTCTTTTCCAAGAAAGAGAGAGATTTGGAACACAGAAAATAACTAAGAGTACCGTACGAGAGCCTTTTTAATATCACAAAACTAAATGTACTAAGTTGATATTTTTTCAGCAAGCCACTAACATTCATTTGTATAATCTC
>JGI20151J14362_10001977_pt1 | contig 14662 bp, 10 predicted proteins | sample COG_01_FD_14362 | JGI IMG/M metagenome (IMG submission 14362)
GTTTGAATGCTTTAGGGTGGATAGAGGTGGAATTTGCAATCTCTTTGCAAGATGGGGAGAGAAAAACCACAAAAAGACTTTTGGGTTTAATGGTCATACTGATGTTGTTCCAGAAGGAGATGTTTCTTCTTGGTCTTGTGATCCATTTGGCGGGGAAATTAAGAATGGATTATTATATGGGCGAGGAGCCGCGGATATGAAGACAGCGGTTGCTGCTTTTGTAATTGCAGCAAAAGAGGTTTCTGAAGAATTTTTTTTTGATGGTGCTCTTGTGATAATGCTGACTGGAGATGAGGAAGCAGATGCAACTGATGGAACGATTGCTATTCTTGATTGGATGAAAGAGAACGATGAATCCATGTCTGTTTGCCTGGTGGGAGAGCCTACTTGTTCTGAGGCTATGGGCGATACCATAAAAATAGGGAGGCGAGGTTCACTGTCTGCTGTAATTACATTGCAAGGCGTTCAGGGACATTCTGCCTACCCAGAAAGAGCATTAAACCCACTGCCCATTGTAGCAAAGCTAGTTAGTCGAATTACCGATCATGAGTTAGATCAAGGAACTGATTATTTTGATCCCTCTACCCTTACTATAACATCCATAGATACAGGAAACACAGCTACTAATGTAATACCTCAGAGTTGTGAGGTGATGTTGAATATTCGCTTTAATGATGCCCATAGTTCAGAGTCTCTACTTAACTGGTTGGAGTCTGAGGCACAAAAAATAGAAAATGAGAGTAGAGTAAAAGTAAGTATAAAGGCTAAGGTTTCAGGAGAAAGCTTTATTACAAAGCCTGGAGAGCTTTCTAATCTAGCTTTGTCAGCCATCTACAAGATTACTGGGACTGAAGCGAAATTATCAACGTCTGGTGGCACTTCGGACGCAAGGTTTGTAAGGGAACACTGTCCTGTCGTTGAGTTTGGTTTATTGGGGAATACTCTTCACCAAGTTGATGAGCATGTTAAAGTGGAGCATGTTGATCAGTTAAAAATAATTTATAAGAGTATGCTTATTAATTACCTTGTCGAGTAAGCATATTCCAAAGTATTTTTTGAAAATCAACAAATTAAATAGAGTAATAATAAGTAATTTATTATAGTGATGGAGATGATGTTATTAAATATCGTATATTAAGTTAATGGCAGGCCTTCCGACAAAGCAGGATTTACTTTTATGGTTAAAGGATAATCCAGGATAAAATTTCAAAGAGAGAGATAGCTAAAGCCTTTGGTATTACAGGTAGTGACAAAATAGATTTGAAGAAACTTATTCTTGACCTAGAGAATGAAGAAGAAATATCTATTAAACCAAGTTCTGAAAGCCTTGTCAGTGCAATTCCTTCAACTGCTATTTGTATTGCTAAAGTTCCCGATAAAGATGGGGATATTTTTTTGGATCTACTTGATTTTCTTGATAGAAAAGAGATGCCAAAAATATTTTATTCTGAGAAAAGGTCAATTACACCAGTATTTGCAGGTGATAGAATTCTGTGCGCGTTGACTAAAGTAGAAGGTAAAGATTATCATTATGAGGCAAAATTAATAAGAAGAATTCCAAAGAAAAATAATTTATCAAAAATAGTGGGACTTTTTAGGGTTTCCTCGTCTGGAGGGACACTGGAAGCTTTGAGTAAGCGATTAAATACTATTTGGACTATTCCTCCGAATGCCATAAACGGTAGTGTTGATGGGGATATAGTGGAGGCGGAACAAACAAGCCCTAAGACTAGGTTTGGAATGCCAAAAGCCAGAGTTATTTCTGTCCTTGGAAAGACTGATGATAGTAAAGCAATCTCACTGATAGCAATACACGAACATTCTATAGTGGATGAATTTAGTAAAGAGACATTATCTGAGGCGGTTAATAGTGCCCCGGTTACCTTGTTAGACCGGGACGATTTAAGACATATACCGTTTGTTACGATTGATCCAGCTGATGCTAGAGATCATGATGATGCTTGCTATGTTGAACTTGATTTAGATGATGAAAATAAAGGTGGTTTTGTCGTATGGATCGCGATCGCTGATGTAGCATATTATGTTCAACCAGGTTCTCTATTAGACGGGGAAGCACGAAAAAGAGGTAACTCGACTTATTTTCCGGACCGCGTTGTTCCAATGCTTCCAGAAAATTTGTCAGCAAACCTTTGTTCTTTACATGAGGGTGAAGATAGGCCCTGCTTAGCATTAAAAATGATTTTAGACAGTGGTGGAAAGAAAACTAGCCAACAATTTTTTCGAGGGCTAATGAGATCTCGGGGTTCATTAGTGTATAAGGAGGTGCAGGAAGCGATTGATGGAAACCCAAGTAAAAAAACTCAACCCATTCTCGAAAGTATAATTAAGCCGCTATATAAGTGCTTTGAGGCATTACAAAACGCAACAAAAGAAAGAGGGCCTTTAAATTTAGATCTACCTGAAAGAAAAATTCTTTTAGATAATGTTGGAAAAGTTATATCAATAGAATTCTTAGATAGATTAGATGCTCATAAAGTTGTTGAAGAGTTAATGATTTTGGCAAATGTTGCTGCGGCGGAAGAGTTATTTAATAATCAGGGTTCTTTTTTATACCGCATCCATGAAGAACCCGTAAAAGAGAAGGTTAATACATTAAGAGAAGTTATTAAGTCTTGTGGTTTAAGCTTTAGTAAGGGTCAAGTTTTAAAAACTCATCATTTAAATAGTTTGCTGTGTAACGCGAAGGAAACAGAATATTCCGAGCTAGTTAGTATGTCAATTTTACGATCTATGCCTCAGGCTTACTATGGAGCCCAACCTATTGGTCATTTTGGTCTTGCATTAAGGCGCTATACTCATTTTACATCACCTATAAGGAGATATGCTGACCTGGTTACCCACAGAGCTATAATCGAGATTATAAATAGAGGACAAAAGCCACTTTATAGATTTTATCACGGTGAACTTGAAGCTATTGGAGAGAGTATTTCAATTTGTGAACGTAAATCAATGTTAGCAGAGAGAGATACAGTAGATCGTTACTTAGCAGCATTTTTTTCTGATAGAATAGGTTTAGAAGTGCTTCGGTACTATTTCTGGAGTTGCTCGGTTTGGAATTTTTGTTAAAATTGATGAATCTGGTGCTGATGGTTTGGTGCCAGTATCAACGATTGGAAATGAATACTTTAGATATAATCGAGATAAACAAGTTTTAGTTTCTGAAAGAACAGGTTTGGTGCTCGGTTTAGGAAAGAGAGTTTTAGTAAGGGTGGTCGAAACAAACGCTCTGACAGGAGGGTTAACTTTACAGCTTATTAGTGTTGACGGAGAGAAACTATCAATAGTAGAGCATTCCAAGAAGAGTTTTTTTAAAAAGAGGTTTGGAAAAAAAAGTTTTAGGAAAAGAAAAAAGTAAAATTAATCTTTGTTGTACTAAAAATTTTTTCATATTTGAAAAAAGCATAAATAAAATTAAAGGCTGGCATTTAAACCTAGGTTCAGATAGGTCGCTCGCAACATTTCATTAAAAGGTAAAAAAATGGATCTGCGCAACATAGCGATCATTGCTCACGTCGATCACGGGAAAACGACACTCGTGGATGAGTTATTAAAACAATCAGGCTCCTTTCGAGAGAATCAGGCCATAGCCGAAAGAGCTATGGACAGCAATGATTTAGAGCGAGAGCGTGGCATTACAATTTTGGCAAAAGCAACCTCTGTAGAATGGAAAGGGATGAGAATTAATATCGTAGATACCCCTGGTCATGCAGACTTTGGAGGTGAAGTTGAACGTATTTTAAGTATGGTCGATGGAGTTGTACTTTTGGTAGATGCTGCCGAGGGACCAATGCCCCAAACAAAATTTGTTACATCAAAAGCTCTTGCTTTAGGGCTTAGACCGATAGTTATTTTAAATAAAGTGGATAAGGGTGATGCTGAACCAGATAGAGCTCTTGATGAGTGCTTTGATTTATTTGCGAACCTAGGTGCTGATGATGACCAATTAGATTTCCCTATTATGTATGCTTCTGGTCGCTCTGGTTGGGCTGATATGGAACTTGATGGACCACGCAAGGATTTAGCAGCCCTTTTAGATTTAGTTGTTGCACATGTTCCTGCTCCAATACAGATAGAAAACCGTCAATTAGACTTTACAATGTTAGTCACAACTTTGGGAAACGATCCTTTTATTGGCAGAGTTTTAACAGGTAGGGTTGAAAAAGGGACATTAAAAGTTGGTGAAACGATAAAGGCTCTATCAAGAGATGGTATAAAATTAGAGCAGTTTAGAGTAACAAAAATTATGGCTTTTCGTGGTTTAAGCCAAGTTGCTATAGATATAGCAGAATCTGGTGATATAGTCTCTTTATCTGGGATGTCTAAGGCCACAGTTGCAGATACATTGTGTTCCTTAGTGGTTGAGGAAGCTCTCGAGTCCCAACCTATAGACCCTCCTACTATATCAGTTACTTTTGGTATAAATGACAGTCCACTAGCTGGGCGCGATGGGAAGAAAGTTCAATCCAGAGTTATAAGAGAGCGCTTGATGAAAGAGGCAGAGTCTAATGTTGCCATTCAGGTAAGTGATACACCTGGTGGGGAAGCTTTTGAAGTTTCTGGCCGAGGCGAATTACAGATGGGTGTTTTGATTGAAAATATGAGGCGAGAAGGTTTTGAGTTGAGTATTTCTCGACCTCAGGTTTTGTTCAGGAATGATGGTGATGTTAAATTAGAGCCGGTAGAAGAAGTAACTATTGATGTTGATGACGATTATTCTGGGGTGGTCATTGAAAAAATTACCGGTTCTCGCAAAGGTGAACTTATAGAAATGCGTCCGGCTGGAGTTGGAAAAACAAGAATCATAGCTCATGTTCCCTCTCGAGGTTTGATCGGTTACCAAGGTGAGTTTTTGACTGACACTAGAGGAACTGGTGTACTAAATAGAGTTTTTAATGATTGGGAGCCGTACAAAGGGTCAATTCCTGGTAGAAGATCTGGTGTATTGATTTCTATGGAAAATGGTACATCTGTAGCATATGCAATCTTTAATTTAGAAGATCGAGGAAAGTTTTTTATTGGACCGCAAGAACCGGTTTACCAAGGTATGATAATTGGTGAGCATAGTCGTGAGAATGATTTGGAGGTTAACCCTCTTAAAGGAAAAAAATTAACAAATGTTCGAGCTTCAGGTACTGATGAAGCTGTGAAGTTGACAACACCTATTAGTTTGTCATTGGAACAAGCAATTGCCTATATTGATAATGATGAACTTGTAGAGGTAACACCTAAATCAATTCGTTTGCGTAAAGTTTTTCTAGATTCTCATGAGCGGAAACGTCAGTCGAGACTAGCGAACTAGTATTAAATTACTTTTTAAAAGCTAAAAAATGACTCGACTATATTGATAAAAATGTTTTAATAAAAAGAACAAAAAGTGAACATTTTGAGGTAAAGTATTGTCTAATCGTCGTGTGTTATCTTTATGGTTTAAAAGGCTGTCTGTAGAGAGAGTTGTCCGACAAGAAAAAATAAGTTTTGAAACACCAGTAGTAATTATACTTAATGAAGGCAATCAAGGGACAGTCTGTAATCTTAATGTAGCTGCAGAGCTACAGGGACTTTTTATTGGTCAGTCTATACGTGACACAATCTTAAGATGCCCTAATGTTATCGTCAGGTTTTTTGACTTGGAAGAGGATTACAGATTTTTAGATTTACTTTCCCGATGGGCAGGAAAGTATTCCCCATGGATAAAAAAAGAACTACCAGATGGAATTCTAATAGATATTACTGGATGTGCTCATTTGTTTGGGGGAGAAAAAAGTTTAATTGAAGCGTTTAAAATAGATTGTGCTAACTTTTCGCTTACGGCCCGTATTGGATTAGCAGATACTGTTGGGGCTGCTTGGGCTTTGTCTAGGTTTCTAGAAAATACTTCTGAATTGCTTTATACTGGGGATATTATTGATCAAGAAGCACGTGCAACTAGAGCACGTGCGTTTAAGAGGGGTAATCAACCTAATAGTCTGACTATTGACCAAAAAAATAATGAGTTAAGTTCTTTTAAATATGTTATAGTCCCTTGTGGGCAAACAAGAGAGTACATTTCTAACTTACCTTTGGCATCCTTAAGGCTTCCACTTAGCAAAGTTACATCTCTTAGAAGATTAGGGTTTAGGTGCATTAAAGATTTATTAGAAATACCTCGAGCGCCATTAACAAGACGTTTTGGAAGGGATTTACTAACTCGCTTAGATCAAATTTTAGGGCTTGAGCCGGAACCGGTGTCTCCAGAAAAACCTGCTAAAAGGTTTTCTGTCAGGTTGACGTTGCCAGAGCCTATTGGGCTCAAAAGTGATTTCTTACTAGCCCTTGAAAAGTTAGTTCCAGCATTATGTAGAAAGTTAAAAAATAACAGATTTGGAGTTCGGAAATTACAGTTACAGATATTTAGGACAGATGGTACAACACAAAGTATATATATCCAGCTAACACAGCCAAGCTTTGATACAGAAAAAATTTTAACACTTTTAGGTATGAAATTAGATGAAATTATTTCAGAGTTTGGTGTTGATTTGATACGTTTAGAGACAAAAATTTATGAACCTGTTTATGAAACTCAATATGTTAAGGAGCTTTCTGAAGATAATTTAGAAGTTAAAAAACCTAATACAGGTACTGATTTTGAACATTTCCTTAATAGGATAAGTCTGAGACTGGGCACAGAATCCATTACTCGCTGGCACTCTGCCGAAAGCCATATTCCTGAAAAATCTTTTATCACTTCAGGTGCAATGTGGTCTGAACCATTTTTTGATTGGATTTCAAAGGTTTATTCACGACCAACTGTATTGTTTAATCCAGAGCCTATTGAAGTTCAGGATAATGTTTCTCCACTGAAAAAATTTAAATGGAGGGGGCGCTACTTTAATAGTATTTTAAAAACAGGGCCTGAACGGATCTCTCCTGAATGGTGGTTTGATGACCCAAACTGGAGAACGGGTGTTAGGGATTACTGGAAGATTGATACTGAAACAGGCGAGAGGTTATGGCTTTATTATGCACATGGTGGGCTTAAGACTGGTGGTTGGTTTTGCCAGGGTTGTTTTAGTTAATAAGTTTCAGTAAAATAAAACCTACTAATTTCTACCTTAAAAACACTAGCTTTTCAGAGCTGGATAACTCTTTTTGATACTTATAGCCTCCAGTATCAAAATCACTTAAATACTCTGGAGTAGTTATTCTATTTTGTATAATAAATCTAGCCATTGCTCCACGAGCTCTTTTTGCAAAAAAACTTATAATTTTTGGACCTTCCGCCTTATTNTCAAGAAATACAGGTGTAATAACCTTTAAATTAAGAGCTTCTTGTTGTATTGCACCAAAATACTCCAGACTTGCACAATTTATTAATATATTTGTATTAACATCTTTGGCATGCTCATTAAGCTTTAAGCTTAACATATCGCCCCAGTATTGATATAAGGATTTTCCCTTATTTGTATTTAATTTGCTTCCCATTTCGAGTCGATAAGGTTGAATCGCATCCAAAGGCTTTAAGATACCGTATAATCCAGATAAAATTCGTAGATGGTTTTGGGCAAAATCAAGTTCTTCGTTTTCGAAGGTTTCCACCTCTAGACCAGTATAAGTATCTCCAGCAAATGCAAAAACTGCTGCAAGAGATTCTTCTGAAGTTGGCTCTGTTTTAAAAGATTGAAATCTTTTTTTGTTTAATTCTGCTAACTTTTCAGAGATCGACATAAGTTTCTGTTGTTCAACTGTAGACAGTTTACTCACTGTAGCCGCTAAGTTATTGGCTTCCGCTTTAAAAGTGGGTTTGGTTTGTAGAATTTTTATATTTGGTTCAAGATTAAGCTTCTTGGCTGGTGAAATAACAGTTAACATTTCTTTAAACCTCGATTTTGTTTAACAGATACTTTATTAAAATATATTAATTTTTATTAAAAGTCTTTCAATATTTTTAAAAACGCCTTCCCAAAGCGAAGAGCCTTTTTTTCGCCAAGAATATTATTAATAACTGCTTGTGTGGGATTTATTAATTTTGATATTTTAGCAATTATCGAGGGAGAGCAAGTAATTTTTTTTTGGTGCCCATCTTTACCATATGCCAATTTTGACTGGGCCTCAATAAGTTGATCATAAATATAAGCGGAGTTGCCTCCTATCAATTTTCTTCGTGCGGGGTGTAAAGGGTCAGGAGGTGAGATATTAATTATGTTTAAAAATGATGTGCTAAACTTTTCTAATTTCTTAGGCCCTACACCATGTATCATAAAAAACTCATCTATATTTTTTGGTTTCTTTATAGCCATTTCAATTAAAGTCGCTTCCCGAAAAATAAAATGACTTGGTATATTACTGTTTTCCGCTAATTTTCTACAGTTTGCTTTTAACATAGATAAAAGAGCTTGATCATCATCAGAAACCAATGTTTTAATTTTTANCTTTTTTGATATTTTGTGAAACGAATCTAGGTTAAAATTAATTGNGTGCTTATTNGTGAGGAACATTTTTCCTTGANCTGTTAAACAGATTGAGTTCACTCCCTTTAGAGACGGACGAATTAGGTCTCTTCCCATCATTTGCCGGATAATAGCTAACCATTGAAGGTTATTAAACTCTTTTCCTGTACCAAAGAACTTATTTTTTTGATCATTATTTTTTTTTATTTTATCTGTTAGATGTCCAATCAGTAGATTAATAATATTAGCAATAGAATATTTTTCATTTGTTAAAATTATACATTCTAGTATTTTTTGTATAGATTTAGAGGCTTCAAATGTGTCTTTTGGGTTTTTACATAAGTCACAATTTTTACATAATACAATATCCTCTCCAAAGTATCTCAGCAGATTTTTACGACGGCAATCTATATCATCTGCTAGCCCAATTATGTGATTAAGACGCTGATGGTTAAGATCTTTTTGAACTTCCATCATAGTACCCTCATTAATTTGTTGTCTTCTAAAATCAATATCTTCTTGGCTATAAAGAGTTAAAGCTATTGCAGGTTTTCCATCACGACCTGCTCGCCCAATTTCTTGATAGTAATTTTCGATTGATTGAGGTATGTCAGCGTGCACAATCCATCTAATGTTTGGCTTATCTAGCCCCATACCGAACGCTATTGTTGCAACAATTATTAAATTATTTTTAGAACTAAATAGAGTCTCGACATTTCGGCGAATACTGGATTCTAGGCCGGCATGGTATGCTAAAGCAGAGTAACCTATTTCATTAAGTGCGTTTGCTATTGTTTCTGTTTTTGCACGGGTCGCACAGTACACAATCCCACTCGTTTTTTTATTTTTTTTAACAAAATTTAAAATTTGATCTCTTGGGGAACTCTTTAGTTGAAAAGACATAAAGATGTTGGGTCGATCGTAACCAAAATAAAAAGATTTAGGCTTATTTTTTCCAAATAACAGTTTAGTTATTTCAATCTTTGTTCTTGGCCCGGCAGTCGCTGTTAGTGCTACAAGAGGGACATTTAGGCTTTTCCTTAGATTACCAATTAATAGGTAGTTAGGTCTAAAATCATGACCCCATTGACTAACACAATGTGCTTCATCGACTGCTATTAAATTTACATTTCCAGCTTTTAGTATTTTGATTGTAGAAGCCTTTGATAACCTTTCAGGTGCTATGTATAGAATTTTAAGAGTTTTTTGACTAAGGTTGTCTAGAATTTCTGTAACCTCTCCTGGGCTACTACTTGAAGTTAATGCTCCACAGTTTATTCCAAGTTTTTTGAGATAAAGGACCTGTGACATCATCAGTGCAATCAACGGTGATATAACAACTGTTAAACCTTCCCTCACAATGGCCGGGAGCTGATAACATAATGATTTACCCGAACCTGTGGGCATTACTACAAAGACATCTTTTCCATGTATAACGGATTGTATTATTTCTTTTTGCCCGCGCTTAAAAGATTTTAAACCAAAAGTACTATTTAGAATTTTTTTCATAATGGATTGGAACTTACTAGGAAGTAGTTAAAAAAGTCAAAACTGTATTCCCATATTTTTTTTCATCAAGCCACTCAAACTCTTTTGGGACCTCTGGAGAAGCACTTTCCTCCCATACGACTAAAGCTCCTTCTGACAGCCAACCAAACTCTAGTGCCCTCGCTAATGCGGGTTTTCCAAAATTTTTTTGATAAGGAGGGTCAATAAAAACTAAATTAAAAGGTTCTGTTTTACATTGCTCCAAATGCATTACATTTGTATTTATTACATTTATTTCATTAATAGTATTAGTAAGTTTAATGTTATCTTGGATTAATTTGAAGGTGCTTACACACTTTTCAAAAAGAGTGGCATGACTGGCACCACGAGAAATAGCTTCAATTCCAAGTATCCCTGTTCCGGCAAACATATCTAATACTCGTGCTCCGTTAAGAATATTACCATACTTTCCTCCAGAAAGAATATTAAAAAGGTTTTCCCTCACACGGTCTGTAGTCGGCCGTAGGCTTTTATTAGCCGGTGTACTTCCTATAGATTTTAATCTTAAACCTCGGAATTTTCCTGCGATAACTCTCACTTTTTTATTAGTTTTTTTAAGTCATACTCAGGATTTTCAATATCTGTTGGTGAAACTACGTTACCACTTTCTATTATTCTTTTACCAATCATATAGGATCTTGGGTCGTTCATGGCATCAACTGAAATGAGTGTTCCTGACTTATAGTACCAGTGTGATACAGAATTATCTCTGTCACCCTTTCTTACAGCTATTTGATCGTAACCGGTATTTAATCCTGCTATTTGAAGCTTCACATCGTACTGATCTGACCAAAACCAAGGGGATGGTATATAACTCTTTTTTTCGCCTAAGATATTTTCTGCCACTATTTCTGATTGATCAATAGCATTTTGTACACTTTCTAAACGTATACGCTTTCCTCTCCAGGGAAACGAGGAGCAGTCACCGGCAGCCCAAATACTTTCGTTAGATGTTTGACCAAGTGAGTTAGTTTTAATACCATTTTCAATATCTAAACCAGCTTCAGATGCTAGATTGTCATTAGGTAGAACGCCAATCCCTGCAATCACCAAGTCAATATTCATTTGAGTACCATCAGAGAGTATTGCTTTTTCTACATGAGTCTCCCCTATAAGGGCATCTAGAGTAACTCTTTCCAGTATTTCTACACCATTATTTTGATGAAGTTCTCTGAAATAGTTTGCAGTTTCAGAAGATGAAACCCTATTTAAAATCCGTTTATCCATTTCAATAATTTTTACGTTTACACCTAATTTTCTGCAAACTGATGCGGCCTCCAAACCTATATAACCACCTCCAATTATCAATACTTTTTTCCCTTCAACTAAGTTTGGAGCCATATAGTTGACATCTAAGATTGATCTTACGTAAAAAATATTTTTTAAATTTTGACTCAATGACTNGNGTAGTTTTCGAGGAGTGGATCCAGTCGTAAAGATAAGNTGATCGAATGAAGTNGTATTTCCTTTGCTATAAATTACTTTCTTTTTAATATCTATTTTTGAAATAGGGGAATTTAAATTAAGATCAATATCTTGCTCAGAGTAGAATTTCTTTGGTCTGATATACAGACGCTCTACATCTATTTCCCCGAGTAAATATTTTTTGGATAGTGGAGGACGTTGATAAGGAGGAAACACTTCTTCACCGAACAATGAAAGCTTTTCGTCATAACCCATTTGACGTAATTTGGCACATAGAGATGCACCTGCTTGGCCTGCCCCGATTACAACGATATCTTTCATATATATCTTCCATTAATGGTATGACTTATCAAAAAACTGTATATAGAGGTTTTGAGAAGTTTTAAATAAGGAAGTGAGNATGATGATAAAGGAAAATGATAAACTACCAAANTCNGAGTTCGTGTGGTTTGGTAAAGAGGGTATCGAAAAAGTTTCGCTGAGTAAGTTTACANCTCTTAACAAAGTAGTGATTTTTGGTTTACCGGGTGCTTTTACGCCGACTTGTCAGTCTTCNCACGTTCCAAGCTTTATTAGGACAAAGAAAAGATTTGAAGAAATTGGGATAAATACGATTATTTGTATTTCTGTTAATGACCCGCATGTTTTGAAAGCCTGGGGAGAAATTACGGGAGCTTCAGCTGCTGGTTTAATAATGTTAGGAGATCCAGAAAGTAAGTTTACTCGCTTGATTGGAATGGACTTTACAGCATCTGATATCGGTTTGATTGAAAGGTCAAAAAGATATGCTATGTATGTTGAAGATCAAAATGTAATTGTTTTTAATGAAGAAAAATCACGTGGTGAATGTACAACCTCTGCGGGTGAGGGATTACTTGATTCTATAACCAAACTATAAAAATTAAATTTCGAGGGTCATTTTTTTAAAAGGTTTTTATATGGAGCGAAACTAGTTAGCACTTCATTACCTTCTTTCACAGCGGCTCTTTCAGAATCCAAATAAGCTGATATCGCAGTTCTTAAGCTTTTATTATTTATCCAATGGAGAGATTTAACAGCGACGGGTAAATATCCTCGTGCAAGTTTGTGAGCACCTTGGGCACCAGCTTCCACAATCTTTAAGTTATTGGATATCGCAAAATCTATTGCTCGATAATAACATAGCTCAAAGTGTAAGGACGGATAGTCCTCGATACAGCCCCAATAACGCCCATAAAGGGTATCTTGACCAATAAAGTTTAAAGCGCCAGCAACGTATCTACCATTAATCTCAGCCAAAACTAATAATGTGTCATCAAGGAGGTTTTTTTGAACCTCTTTAAAGAAGTCCCTAGTCAGATATGGTGTACCCCATTTTTTTATCCCAGTGTCTTGATAAAAAAGCCAAAAAGCGTCCCAATGTTTTTCTTGTATTTGAGGTCCCTGCAATACTTCAATTTTACCCCCAAACTGATTAGCTAATTTTCTCTCTTTCCTTATATTTTTTCGTTTCCGGGATGATAAGGATTCTAAAAAACAATCGAAAGAGCTGTAGGAATTATTTTTCCAGTGAAATTGTTGGCTGGTTCGGTAAAGAAGATCATTTTCTTTACCTATATCTATTTCACTGTCTGTACAAAATGTTATGTGGATAGAGGATAAATTATTTTGCTCTGCTAAGTGAATCGCTCCCTTAATAAGTGCATTACTTCCAGCTTGTTCCCAACCTGGTTTAGTAAGAAAACGTTTTCCAGTGGCTGGAGTAAAGGGTATAGATATCTGTAACTTTGGATAATACTGACCTCCGGCGCCTTCAAACGCATGAGCCCAGTTATGATCAAATATATACTCTCCTTGGGAGTGATATTTTAAATAAAGTGGAGCAACAGCAATTATAGTACCTTCGGATTTTGCTACTATATAATGTGGAATCCAACCAGTACCTTGTCCCACAGATTTAGATTTTTCAAGAGCAAGAAGGAACCGGTGAGTGGAGAAAATATTTAGTGGTTTACTATTGGGAGATTCTGGACAAGCGCAAGCATCCCAATCTTCAGCAGGCATGCTTTGAATGCTTTGTAAAAAAGATATGTCTATATTACATGTTTTCATTTGATTTATGGCGCGCGCGGATCTTAAAAAATTATATTAATATAATTTTACTGTAAAACTTTTACAGAATTTAATGAGAGTAGAGTTTTTATTTATGATTTTATTTGAAAAATACCCTCTATTTCAACAGCTACTCCAAAAGGTAAAGATGCCGCACTAACTGCTGAACGTGAATGACGTCCAGATTCTTGCAGTACGTCTACTAAAAAGTCTGATGCCCCGTTGATTATTGTAGGTTGATCCATGAAGTCAGGAGTTGAATTAACGAAGCCCGTAAGCTTGATAACCCTTACTAAGTTGTCTAAATCCCCTCCACAAGCATTTTTCACTTGGGCAAGAAGACTAATTGCACAAGCTTCTGCTGCCTTCACACCGTCCTCTGTACTCATTGTACTCCCCAACTTGCCTTTTATTAAACCATTTGCGTTAGAAGAGACTTGGCCAGAAATATAAACAATATCACCAACGACCACACTTGGAACATAATTTGCTGCGGGTGCCGGTGCATCAGGGAGTTTAATTCCAATTTCTTTTAAACGGTTTTCAATTTTCATGTTTTCTCCATTAATCTATTATAAAGTTGTGATAAACGTATAAGTAAAAGTGATCAAATTAATTAAAATATATTGTATTTTTGTTACTAACTTTAAATTCTACAATTTGTAAGAAAAATAAATTATTTTGTATGGTGGTTTAAGTTTTCTTTGGGTATATATGAGATCTACAATACTGCCAATTAAATTAGAGTAAAATAATGCTTTTAATGCCCAAAATATCAAGAGTACTTGTGGCCTTCTTGTTAATGGTTTTAGTTTCTTGTGGTTCTGCGCCAATAAATCAGAGCGTGAATGATCCAGCTGAGTCTTTAAACAGAAACGTTCATAAGATTAATAGAGGGTTGGATCGTATTGCTTTGCGTCCAGCGTCAAAAGTCTACCAAGTGGTGCCAAAACCTATCAGGGCAGGAGTTAGTAATTTTGCTTCTAACTTAAAAACCCCAGGCATGATAATCAATGACTTAATTCAATTTAAGTTAAAAGATGCAAGCTCAAACTCTGCAAGGTTTATAGTTAACACTACAGCCGGTTTAGGAGGTCTTTTTGATCCTGCAAGTAATTTGGGTCTACCTGAGAGATATTCTGATTTTGGAG
>JGI20151J14362_10001980_pt1 | contig 14656 bp, 10 predicted proteins | sample COG_01_FD_14362 | JGI IMG/M metagenome (IMG submission 14362)
CAGCATTAGAACTCTCAACAGCTTTTGTAGGTCGCCCTCGAGGACGTCCATCAGCGATACTTGCTGTAACTTTAATAGAGCGATCACCATCTAAGTGGTTGTAATCTGGCTCTCCTTCAATTTCTCTTAAGGTTGAAAACTGACTCATTGGTATTAAGTTGCCTTGACGATTTTTTACTGCGGTATTCTGGATAAAGTTTTCTGTGTAGTCATTCTCACCAATATAGATTCTCACATCTTCTTCCTTTCCAGCAATCGTAGCATCAGTGACGTATGAACCGGAAAAAGCAGTTCTTAAATGCCTATAGACAGATTGATAATCGACTCCTAAGCGGGCCATTTCATCAAAATCAAGGACTGTTTCAATTCTTGGCTTGCCAATCTCATCATTTCGATTAATATTGTCTACACCATCAATCGAGTTTAATATCTCCTCAAGCCTATCAGCAGCTAAAACTCTCTGGGCATCATTAGCTGAGACCAATGTAACCTCAATATCTGCTCCTTGAGGAGGGCCCGGCCTTAGTAAAGAAATTCGAATTTCTTCAGCGCCCTGAACATTTTCAACAAGCTCTTTGAGTTTTTCTTGCATGTCTTCAGCTGAACGCTCTCTATCACTTGTTGGTGTAAGGGCAATTTCAATATCAGCCTTATTAGTGAAAAATGCATCAATTTTGGATGTGTAAGATTTCAAATCCTCACCAATTTCATTGACGATTAAATTTTCTACATCAATGACAATTTTTTCAGTGTAAGAGGCTGAGCTTCCATTTGGAGCCTCAATGTTTGCAAACATTACTGTCGCTCCTCTTGATGGAAAGAGGTTGAATGGGATATTTTTCATGGCAAACATTGCCGAATATACTAAAAGACCAATAAATAATGGAACGATAAGATAACGCCACTTGAGGATACGAACCATACATCTGTTGTAGAAATTTTCAAAAGGAACAAACCATGTCTTTTGTTTTTCTACTTTATTTGTAGCTAAGTGAGCTGGGAGAGCAAAGGTAATCTCTAGAAAAGATATTGCAAGTGCAAATAATACGACAACAGGCAAGACATAGATAAATTTACCTAAAACTCCAGACATCAAGAAAAATGATGACATTACAAGCATAGTAGAGATAATTGTCGTAACTACAGGCATGATAACTCTCTTCAAACCCATCACCACATTTTTATAGAGATTTCCTTCTTTTGATTTGTAGTGGTGGATACTTTCTGCAATCACAATGCTATCATCCACAACAATTCCAAGGACAAGAATAAACCCTGAAAGTGAAATCAGATTAATTGTGTTTCCAGTAAGTCCAAGCCCAAAAACAGTCCCCAAGAGTGTAACTGGAATACTTACTGCAACCCAAAAAGCGGTTTTTATTGAGAGGAAAACACCCAGAACAACCAGGACTAGGGCTAACCCGATGTAACCATTTTTGATAATGATATCTAGCCTGTTTGCAACAGCCTCTGAAGAATCATCAGTGTAGAAAATGTTTATATCATCTGGAAAATTCTTCTGTAATTCAGAGACACGCTCTCTAACCCTTTTTACAGTTCTGATAATATCTGCCTGTGGCTGTTTTTTGACCTGAAGTACAAAGCCCTTAGTTCCATTAACTCTAGTAATAGAGGTCTCCTCCTCCTGCCCTCTAAAAACTTCGGCTATATCATCTAATCTTATAACTGGTCCATCAAAACTCGACTTAATAACAACATTTTTAATGTCATCGATGCTCTCAAACTCCGAGAGAATAACAATATTTTTTTCAAGGCTCTCTTGATTATTATCTCCAACAGTGAAACGAGCATTTCTACTTGAAATTGCCGAAATCACCTCATTGATTGACATCTCGTATTTAGCGAGTTTATCTGGGTTAACTTTGATTTGAATTTCACTATCAAGATAGCTCGGATTATCAACTGAGGCCACTCCCTTAATTCTTGAAATAGCCACCTCCAGCTCATCAGTGATTTGCCTTGCCTGATTAAAGTTTCCAGATGTACTATCGATGTTGATAGTGACTACTGGAAATTCGGTAACATTAAAGTCGACCACTTGAGGCAAATCAGTCACCTCTTCTGGGAAAGCTTTGACACGGTTTACCGCATTTCGAACATCATTTTTTGTCGTAGTAACATCTTTAAGGTCTGCTTCAAGCGTAACAATAATGCTAGATATACCCTCCCTTGAAGAGGATGTAATTTCCTTAATGCCGCTTACGCTGAGTAGCTCTTCTTCAATAACATTTGTTACAGATTTTTCGACATCTTCGGGCGAAGCTCCGGGATAAGCCGTGGTCACACTCAGCACTTCAAAGTCGACTGTTGGGAATTGATCACGCTGCATTCCTACAACAGACAAAACACCAATAGCTATAAAGGCAAGAGAAAAGACGAGTGCAAATTTCTTTTGCCTTACCAGAAAATCTAAAAAGGAATCCATATTAAGCNATTGTTTTTTGCGAAAGTGTGATTATATAGGCTTTAAAATGAAGAAACAATGTAGATTGAATGAATAACTAAATCGATATTATTAAAAACTTTATGAGTTTCTTGCGCGTTTTCTCTGGTTCTCAGTTAATAATCTTTTTCTAATTCTTATATTACTTGGTGTTACTTCCACCAACTCATCATCATCAATAAATTCAAGAGCTTGCTCAAGATCAAGACTAATTTTTGGAATCANGGCTACGGCTTCATCACTTCCTGATGCTCTAACATTAGTTAATTGTTTTCCTTTCAAAACATTGATCACAAGGTCTTTATCTCTTGAGTTTATTCCAACTACCATCCCTTCATAGACGTCTTCTCCATGACCTACAAAAAACTTTCCACTTTTTTGCAAATTAAAAATGGCATAAGCAACTGACTTACCCTGATTCATTGAAATAAGTGATCCATTAGTTCTTTGTCCAATCTTTCCTTCTTTTTGAGGCTTATAAGAGTCAAAGGATGAATACATAAGGCCTGTTCCAGTAGTAGCTGTTAAGAACTCAGTCCTAAAACCAATTAACCCTCTTGCAGGAATATTAAAGTCAAGTTTCACTCGCCCTTTTCCATCAGGCGTCATGTTAGTAAGTTCGGCCTTCCTTTCTCCTAATTTTTCCATTACTGAGCCTTGATGAACTGACTCAACATCAACCGTGAGCTCTTCAAAAGGCTCACACACTTTCCCATCAATATTTTTAAGAATTACTTGTGGTCTTCCGACTGAAAGCTCGAAACCCTCCCTTCTCATAGTTTCTATCAAAATGGAAAGGTGCAACTCTCCCCTTCCTGAAACTAAGAACTCTGAAGAATCCTCTGTGTTTTCTACCCTCAAGGCGACATTGTAGATTAATTCTTTATCGAGCCTCTCTCTGATGTTTCTAGAAGTAATATATTTTCCATCTAGCCCTGCAAATGGAGAATCATTAACCCTAAAAGCCATGCTTACAGTTGGCTCATCGACACTCAGAGGTGGCAATGGCTCTATCTTTGACGGCTCACAAAGTGTATCTGAAATTGATATATTTTCGATTCCTACAACACCAACAATATCTCCCGCACTGGCCGAATTTACATCATGCCTCTCAAGTCCACTAAAACCAAGCAATTGAACAATTTTTACATTGCGTTTAGANCCATCAGAAGAAACTAAAACATTNTGCATATTCTTTTTGGCAATACCTCTCTCTATTCTTCCTATTCCAATAGCGCCCACAAATGAAGAGTAATCTAATGAAGTAATTTGCATTTGAAAGGGCCCATCAATATCAACTTTTGGGGCAGGTGCTTTTTCAACAATTACCTCAAACATTGGCGTCATGTCCCCATCTCTAACTGAATCATCTTCAGATGCATAACCCCCAAGAGCAGAGGCAAAAATTACAGGAAAATCTAACTGCTCCTCAGTAGCATCCAATTGATCAAAAAGCTCAAAAACCTGATCAATAACCCAGTCCGGTCTTGCACTGGGCCTGTCGATTTTATTAATCACCACAATTGGATTAAGTCCTTGTTCAAATGCTTTCTTTGTAACAAATCGAGTCTGTGGCATTGGCCCATCTACAGCGTCGACTAATAGAAGTACACTATCAACCATAGAAAGAACTCTCTCTACCTCTCCACCAAAATCAGCATGGCCAGGCGTATCAACAATATTAATTCGATACTCACCCCAGTTTATAGCAGTATTCTTTGAGCTTATTGTGATTCCTCTTTCTTTTTCAAGGTCATTTGAATCCATCATTCTATCAGTAGCCTGAAAACGATCGTCAAAGGTTTGTGATTGAGAAAGTAACTTATCTACAAGCGTTGTCTTGCCATGATCTACATGGGCAATAATTGCTATATTTCTTAACTTAACTGCCATATTGACTACTTAATAAAAAATCGATGGCATATTATCCCGGAAAAATTTCATGAGCCCTGACATAAATCAAAAATCAATTTAGTAATCATCAAAGTACTTCTCTTATAAAATAATTTAATCATTTCAAATTAATTTTAATTGTGGCAAAAAAAGGAAGCTCACGGCGCTGGATGCATGAACATCTGAGTGATGAATTTGTTAAAAGAGCACAAAAAGAGGGCTACAGGTCCAGAGCAGTATACAAATTACTAGAGATTATTGAGAAAAATAAAATTATTCAAAAGGGTGATATAGTTTTAGACTTGGGTGCTGCTCCTGGTGGCTGGTCTCAGGTTGCTGCAAAATTTGTTGGTAATAAAGGAAAAGTGATCGCAAGTGATATTTTGCCAATTGAGGAAATTAATGACGTAATTTTTCTACAAGGTGATTTTACTGAACAGTCCATTTATGATGACTTAATAAAATTAACTGGAGAATCTAAGGTCAATGTAGTTTTGTCTGATATGGCTCCAAATATGAGTGGACAACTATCAGTTGATCAACCAAAATCAATGCATCTTGCTGAACTGGCAATTGACATGGCGATTAAAACTTTAGATTTCAATGGAAGTTTCATAGTCAAAGTGTTTCAGGGAGAAGGGTTTGATGCTTTTGTTCAAACTGCAAGAAAATCATTTAAAAAGGTCTCAGTACTTAAACCAAAAGCTTCTCGCCCAAGATCTAAAGAGGTTTATTTATGGGCAAGTCAGTTAAAATAATTTCATATGCAAAATTTCACTGATATACGGGCTCTTATGAAGAGCGAACTTGACCTAATGAATAAGATTTTAGTCGCAAGACTGGACTCAGATGTTGATCTTATTAATAAAATGAGTCATCACATTATTACTTCAGGTGGAAAACGTATAAGGCCACTCCTTCTTCTGCTTTGTGCTAAAGCTACTGATTATGATGGAGATTACCACTACTCTATGGCAGTTGTCATTGAACTCATACATACAGCAACTCTTCTTCATGATGACGTAGTCGATCAATCGACAACCAGACGTGGTGAAGACACTGCCAATGAGTTGTGGGGCAATGCACCAAGTGTGCTAGTTGGTGATTTTTTATATTCAAGAGCTTTTGAAATAATGGTCGAGCCAAACTCAATGTCAATTATGAAGATCATGTCAAAAGCAACTAATGAAATTTCAAAGGGTGAGGTTCTCCAATTATTAAATATAAAAAATGCTAANGTAACTCAGACAGAATACTTTGAAGTGATTGAGAGAAAAACCGCATGCCTCTTCAAAGCAGCCTGCCAGATTGCTGGAATTTTATCAAACTCTGATCAAAGAATAATTAACGCAATGGGAAGTTTCGGTATGCATCTTGGTAATGCTTTTCAAATAATCGATGACACCTTAGATTATGAATCAGACTCGAGCATTATTGGAAAGGAGATTGGAGATGACTTGTCAGAAGGAAAGGTGACTCTTCCAATGATTTATGCTCTAGAAAAAACAGGAAAGATTGAAAATAAAATTCTAAGAGATGCAATTGAAAATGCTGATGCATCAAATATTAATGAAATTGTTGAAATACTTTTAAATGTCAACGCCTTTCAATACAGTCGAGATATAGCAATGCGTGAATCAAATAAGGCTCTGGATTCAATTAATTATCTTTCAGACTCAAAGTATAAAAATGCTCTAAAACTTTTGTGCAAACTATCTCTTGAAAGAAGCTCATAAGCCATTTAATGCTAACTCCTAAACTTAAACAACAAATTCGTTCTTCTTTTGATGGAGCTAAAACTCAGTTAAATAATTTTAGTAATCGGTCATCTCAAAACAAAATGATTGCTGAAATTTCTAAAACACTAATGGGAGAATATCCTGATTCAAATCCAATTATTTGCGTTGAAGCGCCAACAGGAACAGGAAAGACGATGGCGTATCTTGTCAGCTGCCTTCCAATTGCAAAAGCCTTAAAAAAGAAACTTATTATTGCATCTGCAAATGTTGCACTTCAAGAGCAAATTCTTAACAAAGATATTGTTGAGGCAACAAAGTATTCCTCAGTAGATTTTGAATTTGCGTTAGCCAAGGGAAGATCAAGATATGTCTGCATTAGAAACTTAATTAATCTCACTGAAGAAAGCTCAAATTCTAATGCTCTGTTCGAAGATGCTCTTCTTTGGGATGAAAAGCCAACTAAAACTGATCTTGACAACTTATCAGAGATGGCTGAAAACTACTCATCTAAAAGCTGGAGCGGTGAAATTGATGATTTAGAGAGCCCTCCAGATCATAGTCTTTGGCAAAAAATTGCGTGCAATAGATTCACCTGTAATTCAAAAAATTGTGAATTTTACAATGACTGCTCTTTTTTTAAAGCTAGGAAGAAGGCGTCAAATTCAGACGTAATTATTGCTAACCATGATCTTGTTCTTGCTGACATTATCAACGGTAATAATGTCCTTCCTGATGTTGAAGACTGCATTTTTATTTTTGATGAAGCGCACCATCTATCTCAAAAAGCTCTATCTCACTTTTCAATTGGAGGGAGTACTGAGTTTATGAAAACTTCAATACGACAAAGCCAAGGGTCAATTGAACAAATCATAAAAATTACTAAAACAAAATCCTTGGATAGCTACATTGAAAAAGTTGACGAGTCTATTAAAGATTTGATTGACCTTTTATCTGAACTTGAGTTTAAAGATGATACTTTCCTTTTTTCTATTCTGGGTGTACCTAAAGAAATAACGAACATAACTAAAGAGTTATTTGTTTTATTTAACTCTGCTTACAATGACTTTTGTCATTACAAGGAGCACTGGGATGAGTTTATCAAAACAAATAAAATAGACCAAGTGACATCCGACAATATTAATAATATTGTTGGTCAGAATAATCAAAATCTTTCCTCTATCCTGTCCCTTCTATCTACTTTCAATCAAACTCAAGACCACGAGAAACCACCCCTGAGCAACTGGATTAACCAGTCCAGACTAGCAAATAAAAAATTGAATTACCAGTTAAATTCTGCCAAGATAGATGTTTCAAGCTCTCTAAGCAACATGATTTGGTCTAAGGCTGCAGGCGTTGTTTTAACCTCTGCAACCTTGACAGCGCTTGGGAGTTTTAACAGACTGAATCAGCAAATTGGGTTAAACCCAGATGAAAATCAATATCTCAGGCTAGCCTCTCCATTTGATCATAAATCAGTTGAATTTATTGTTGGAAAGATAAAATCAAGCCCTACAAATACTTTCGAACATACTCAAGAAGTTGCGCAGCAATTAATTAAAAGAATAGATCCACAATCCGCATCATTAGTTTTATTTGCCTCGAACAATCAAATGCAAGAGGTTGCAGACTTAATAGAAAAATCAATTAAATGTCCGCTTTTAATTCAGGGTGAATTCAGTAAAAAAAATATATTAGAGAAGCACATTCAAAACCGTTCAAAAGGCAAAGGAAGTATTATTTTTGGACTAGACAGCTTTGCTGAGGGAGTTGACCTTAAGGGTGATAATTTAAACCATGTCTTTATCTCTAAGCTTCGATTTAGCGTTCCAACATCTCCCATAGAGATGACTACCCAATCCTACCTTGAATCAATGAACCGAAATGCTTTCATGGAGATTTCACTTCCCGACGCCTCATTAAGACTAATTCAAGCCTGTGGGAGACTTATTAGAACTGAAACTGACAGTGGAACAATTACTATTTTCGATAACAGGCTGATTAATAAGTTTTATGGAAAGCTTTTGCTTAAAGCACTTCCAGAATATAACGTAATCATTGAATAAATATGGGGCTACTTGCATCTGCAACATAACTTAAAATGTATCTAAATAGAACTAGAGAGTCATAATTAAAATGCAGTCTAGCAATCGCAGCAAAGAAAGTCAAAAAGTCACTCTAATAGGTGCTTTAATTGATTTTGTTCTTTCAATAATTAAAATTGTTTTAGGATTTATTGGTCAATCTGGAGCCTTGATTGCTGATGGAATTCATTCATTTTCAGACTTATTGACCGACTGGGTTACATGGTATGCTGCAAAACTCTCTGGTGATGCGCCAGACGATGATCATCCATATGGACATGAAAGATTCGAGACGGTTGCAACACTAGGATTGAGTATTTTTTTAGCAATTGTTGGAACGATCATTATTTTTGATGCCTTTGGTCGTTTCTCAAATCCCAATGAGCTCAAACATGAAAGTTGGCTAATTGCCGCTGCAGCATTATCTATTCTGAGTAAAGAAGGGTTGTACTGGTACACCTTAAAAATTGCTAAAGAAGTTAAATCTGACCTTCTTAAGGCAAATGCATGGCATCACCGAACAGATGCATTCTCATCTGTAGTTGTGGTTATAGGAATTATCGGTGCTGCAAATGGGTATTTTTTCCTAGATAGTGTTGCTGCTATCGTTGTTGGAGTTTTAATTATTTATATTGGATGGCAACTTGGTTTTGAAGCAACTAAGGAGTTAGTTGACACTTCAATTGATCAAGAGGATATAAAAGCACTCCATGAGGCTCTTGCAGAAATTAAAGGTGTTAAGAGTGTCCACACTCTACGAACTCGAAAAGTAGGACATAAAAAATCAGCAGATGTTCATGTTCAGGTGAATCCATTCTTATCGGTTAGCGAGGGTCACATTATTAGCGTTAGCGTTGAACGAGTTGCCAAAGAATGTATCGAAGATCTTGACGATGTCACTGTTCATATAGACCCTGAAAATGATGAAGAAAAAGAGGATGCTCCTTATAAAGATCTACCTGAGCGTGCACAAGCTCTTCAAATTATCAGTCAATCTTTAAAGCTTGAAAATATAGGTTTTGAAATTGAGAAAACTCAGCTTCACTATTTAGATGGTGAAATTTTGGTTGATTTTTACCTGTCAATAGATTATCTAAAAAACAATACAACTGAACAGATTCAATCAGAATTCAGCTTAGCCCTTGAAAAACTTCCAGGATTTGGCCAAGTCAAAGTCTATTACAGTTAGACTATAGTGCGTGATAACCATGGCAGATAGCCCCTGCTAGAGCATCACCTGCATCAGCTTGGGGTGCTTTGTTTAGTTTTAAGAGTTGCTGAACCATAAATGAGACTTGCTCCTTTGTGGCATGCCCTCTCCCTACAACAGCTTTCTTAATTTGATTAGCCGTGTAATCAATGATCGGAACACCCTTTCCTCCAGCAGCTGAAATTATTGCACCGCGAGCATGGCCGAGCTTAATTGCAGCATCAGGATTGGGTCTGTCAGGCCGCATAAATACCCTCTCAACGACAACAATATCAACCTCGTGCTTATCAATAATTTCTTTTATTCCTTCATAAATGGTAATAATTCTTTCATTTAAATCACCTTGAGTTCTAATACATCCACTATTGATGTATGAAAACTTGAGTTTATTGGCTTCAATTAAGCCAAAACCAGTAATTCTAGAGCCGGGATCTATGCCAAGTATCTTCATAAAGCTATTCTATCAGCTACGTAAAAACAAGCCAGTATTTTAGTAAAAAAGATATAATGCGATTTGACTTTAAATTAAGAGGGGAACTATGTCTGTTATCGAGCTCAAGCAATCTAACTTTGACGAAACAATAAGCAATAATGATATTGTCATCATTGACTTTTGGGCTCCATGGTGTGGACCATGCCTCCAATTTGCTCCTACCTTTAAGGAGGCCTCAGAAAAAATAGATGGGGTCACTTTTGCGAAAGTAAATACTGAAGAAGAGCAATCTCTTGGCGCTCACTTTGGAATCAGATCAATCCCTACATTGATGATATTTAGGGAGCAGATTGGAATATTCTCGCAACCTGGGTCCATGACTGCTAAGGATTTAGAAGATTTGCTTGATAAGGCAAAATCAATTGACATGGATGAAGTCAGAAAGGAACTTGAAAGTCAAAAGTGACTTTAACACAAAAGTTCAGAATATTTTTTCTCGCTAAAACCAACCATCACATTTCCATTCTGAATTAAAACAGGCCTTTTAATAAGTGTTGGATATTTGGATACAAGTTCATAACCAATGTTTTGTTTTTCAATATCGTTAATGACCTATAAGAGGTGGAGCGTTTATTAATTAAAAACTCAAGGCCTACGCCCTGCACCATTGTTTCATATAGATCTTCTGATATTAGGTTTTCTCTGAAATCTATAAACTCATGTGGCAAAGACTTGCTAGATAAAAACTTTAGAGCTTTTTTAACTGTGTCACAGTTTTTAATACCATAAATTGTCAATGAGCCAGTCATCAAGCTAAACTTCTAATAAAAAGGTCACAGGACCATCATTGACTAGTGAGACTTTCATATCGGCACCAAATACTCCAGTCTGAACTCTAAGGGATGAGTTCTTAGTTTCCTCTACAAAGTAGTCGTAAAGACCCTGTGCATCTAGAGGTGGCATAGCAGTTGAAAAGCCAGCTCTGGTTCCATTTTTAGTATCTGCAGCCAAAGTAAACTGAGAAATTATTAAAATTTCTCCATTGATATCCTTAAGGCTTAGGTTCATTTTTTGATTTTGGTCAGGAAACACTCTATAAGAGATAATCTTGTTAATCATTTTATCTGCCATAGACCTTGTATCTTGTTTCTCCAAACCCAAAAAAACTAAAAGGCCTTTTTCAATTGATCCAACTGATTTCCCAGAAACGTTTACCTTTGAGGAGCTAACTCTCTGAATTAACGCTTTCATTGACTATGATGAAAGATGTGAAATATCTGCAACAGAAAGGAATAGATACCTCACTCTTCTTATGAGCGCAAGCCTAGAGCTTCTAACCTTATCATCTTCAACATTGACCATTACATTATCAAAGAATGAATCAATTGAGTCTTTTAAGTTCAATAAAGATTTCATTATCTCTTTGTAATTCTTGCTGCCTGATATTTCTTTTGTTAAGGATTCAATTGCCTTGTATAGAATCTTTTCTGAATCTTCAAGAAACATATTTGAATTCAATTCTTCCAACTTCTCTTCTGAGTCTTTTAAGATGTTTGCAATTCTTTTATTTGCCTCAATTAGACTTTTTGAATCAGCACTTTTAGTAAATTCATTCAAAGCGTCAATCCTGTTATGAAAATCTAAAGGAGAATCTGGCGAAACAGCCAGAACAGCTTCATAAATATTTGTATCAATATTGGCATCTCTGTAATAGGCTTTGAGTCTATCCATCATAAAGTTATAAATATCACCAGCACACTTTCGATCAACTTCTTTGAGGTGTAGGCTCAAAGAAAAATCAATAAGTGACTTCAAGTTCAACTCTATTTTTGCCTCTAATAAAATTCGGAGCATGCCGAGCGCAGTTCTTCTGAGAGCATAAGGGTCTTTAGATCCAGTAGGTCCTTGACCGATTCCATAAATTCCAGTTAAAGTATCCATCTTATCGGCCAAAGAAACGGCAATTCCTGCATCAGTTGAGGGCAGACTATCCCCTGCAAATCTTGGCTGATAATGCTCCCTTATTGCAACTGAGACTTCTTTTGATTCTCCATCATTAAGAGCGTAATAACCACCCATAATTCCTTGCAGATCAGCAAACTCTCCGACCATTTCACTCAAGAGGTCTGTCTTAGATAATAAGCCAGCCCTCTTTGCAATTTTTTTGTCGAATCCAGCCAAATCAGAGATATTTGAACTTAGTTTTTCAATGCGTTTAGCTTTCTGACCCATAGAGCCAAGAGACTTCATAAACATAACACTATCTAAATCAGCTAATCTTTCTTCTAACTTTATCGCTTTATCTTGATTCCAGAAAAATTCTGAATCAGCCAGCCTAGGATGAATAACTCTCTCGTTTCCGTCAATAATGGCTTGTATATTTGAAGACTCGATATTAGCAACAGAAATAAAAAGAGGCAATAAGCTACCCTTTTTATCAATCAAATGAAAATATTTTTGGTGAGACTTCATTGCAGAAATGATTGCCTCCTGTGGAACACCCAAGAATTTTTTGTCAAAGCTTCCAGAGAATGCCTTAGGATACTCAACAAGCGCACAAACTTCATCAAGAAGGGATTCATCAATAACAACTTCTGCATTATTTGTTTTGGCAACTGATAATATTTGGGAGCGTATTAATTCTTTTCTCTTATCAAAGTCAACCAGTATCTGTGCTTCATTGCTCATCATGCTTTCATAATCCTTAGCATGTGCAAACTCTAAATTTGAACCACTAAATCTAAGACCTTTAGACTCTCTTCCACTATCAAGCCCCATGATGTTGGCTTTGACAATTTCATCATCTAGCATTACCACCAGCCAGTGAACGGGCCTAACGAAGGAATAATCTGAGTCACCCCATTTCATTGCACGAGTTATTGGTATGTCATTAATCGACTTTTCGATGATTGCTGGCAATAGATCCTCAATATTTTGACCTGACTCCTGCTTGGAATAGAAAAAATACTCTTTTCCTCCAAGCTGTTTCTTTTCTAGTTCACTAACACTGACGCCACAAGACTTAGCAAAGCCATTGATTGCCATTTCGGGAGATTGAGTTGAGGGCCCCTTCTTATCTATAACTTGGTCTCGCTGCTTTGATTGAAGCTCAGAGATAGATATAGCTAAGCGCCTTGGTGTTGCGTATGCTTTAATAGAATTGAAGCTTAAATTTAAATTATCCAGCTCTTGATTAAAATTATCCCTAAGAGAATTGGATAGATTTAGTAATAACTTTGGAGGCAATTCCTCTGTGCCTAGTTCTAATAAAAAGTCATGCGTTTTCATGCTCAATATTTTAGCTTATTGTGTTGAAAGTTATTAAGTTTGATTTAGCAAGTATAGTGCTTTGATTAATTGACACTAAAAATAAAAATAAGCTCTTTATCAAATACAACTTCATCTGGAGCAGATGGAAGTGGTGATGCTTTGTATACCGCCCTTCTTATTGAGTCTTTGAATACTTTTGCTTTATTGCTATTATCTACATTTGCATTTCGAACATCTACAGCTACAACAGTACCATCCCTGTCTTGAACAACATAGACCTCTGCAGTCCAGTCATCCTCTGCACCTTGATAACGCCAGAATGATTTAACTCTTGCAGCAATGTTCATAACATATGCAGACTTCAAAGTATTTAATTGGTCTTCGATCTTAAACAATCTTTCTTGATCTTGCTCTGCTTGGACTTCTTCAGTCAATAATCGATTGTATTGCTCATTTTCAAATGCTAACTGTTGCGCAGTCCTTTCAGCTTCCAACTCATCAAGTCTGATGCGCTCCTCTTCAGTAAGTCTCTTGGCCTCATCTTTTTCTTTTTCTGCTAACTTGGCTTTTTCTTCCTCTAATTTGCGCTTCTCTTCAGCCTCTTTTACTTTTTCTTCCTCAAGCTTACGCTTTTCCTCCTCTAACTTGCGCTTCTCTTCAGCCTCTTTCGCCTTGGCCTCTTCTGACTTTCTCTTTTCTTCAGCTTTCTTGACTTGTTTTGCAACCTCTTGAGCAAGTATTTCAGCCTCTTTAGCTTTTTCTTCTGCTAGTTTTTCAGCTTCTTTGACTGCATCTTTAGCCTTCAATTCCTCTTCTATACGTTTCTCTTGTGCTTCTTTGGCTAATATTTCAGCTTCTTTAGCTAAAAGCTCAGCCTCTTTAGCCTCCTTGGCCGCTTCTTCTGCTAATAATTCAGCTTCCTTGGTTCTAGCTTCCTCGGCTTTACGCTTTAATTCAGCAAGTTTAGTTTTAACTTCTTCAGCCTTTCTAAGAGCCTCAGCCTCTGCCTTTTGTTTTTCAGCTTCTAACACCTGAATTTCTGCTTCTTTTGTCTTGGCCTCTTCAGCGATACGTTTTGCTTCAGCTTCTTTTGCCTTCAGCTCCTCAATTTTTGCTTTATTTTCGGCTTCGGCAATTTTTTCTACTGCTTTAGAAGCTAATTTTTCTGCCTCTTTTGCTTTTTCTTCCTCGGCTTTTCTCTTTACCTCAGCAAAAACTTTTTGCGCTTTAGCTTTCAGTGCCTCTTGCTCCGCAACCTTTTGATCTTTCTTGGCTGTCTCTGACCTTTTTTCTTCGTTCTTAAGTTTTTGTTCCTTTTGTTTTTCTACATCCTTTAATCGATCCTGCTCAGCTTCTATGATCTCCATATCAATCATTACTGCCTGAACAGGAGCGGCCTGAGAGACGGCAGGAGTTTGCTGTGGAGCATCCCATCTCTCAACGTTAGCATAGAGAAGAGCAAACAGAAGCGCCGCATGCAAAATGACCGCTACCCAAAATGCAATTGGGTGTTTCTTTGAAATTTTAACCATTGGTCTCATCATCGAATTGATGAGTCCTAAAATA
>JGI20151J14362_10001990_pt1 | contig 14625 bp, 14 predicted proteins | sample COG_01_FD_14362 | JGI IMG/M metagenome (IMG submission 14362)
CTCCCTTTGGCTATCGATATCGACGACTTGACGCGAGCCAGGTTACCTTCGAAGTCCAACGCCCATTGGTTGAGAGCGCAGGTGGCGAGACACGTCACTCTCATCGTGAGCGAATTCCGCTTCACGTGGGGCTCGTAGCCCTGAGTCGCCCCGTGCGACTTCAGACTGTCACCCACGAATCGCACTGCGTAAAAATAGTGCTAACGGAGAGCTTTGCTTATTTTTTCCTTGCGCAGGCGCGGGGCGGTGTTGGTCGCCGGGCCGGAAGATGATTAACACCGCGATCGCTCTCTCGTCGCGACTCTCTTTGACACCATCGCTGGTCTCGAAGTCACGGGCCGGTTCAAACGGCACAGGTGCAGCGCGGAGGGGCCAACTCCAGGTGATCGCCGCAAAAAAGAACAAGCGGAAGGAAGAACGTAAGGCTCAGAAGAGAGCCGAGACCAAAGCACTCTTGGAGAAGCGGGATGCAAACAAGGAGGAAGAACCCGCCGATGCATCTGCATCTTCCGGCCCTCAGCCCTACGAAGCCACCGCGACGGTGATGCAATCCTTGACAATCTGTGGATCCTACAAGGATAAAACTGGAGATAAACTCCTTGACGGTACCATCCTGGTCCAACAGGCTGCCGAGACGCTGTGGAACGCTCCCTTCGTTTGCGCGAGTCACGATGCGTCTGATGTTTTCAACTACGGAAATAAAGCTGCTCTTTCGCTGTGGCAGCTCTCCTGGGACGAATTCGTTGGCCTGCCGTCCACCAAGTCCGCTGAGGATGACCAGACCGTCCAGTCTGAGCGAAGGGAGCTTTTGGATAGGGCGGCAAAAGATGGCTACATCAAAGACTACAGCGGTATCAGACAGACGAGCGACGGTCGTAAGTTTAAAATCAATGGAGCGACTGTGTGGACCATCACCGATAAAGACGGCAACAAGACTGGACAGGCGGTCAGATTCGACACTTTCTCCTGGGTGGGAGACGACGGCGAGGAGGAGGAGATGATGGTCTGCGAGGGTGGTGAAATAGTGTCCAAGAAATCCATCGCCGCCGACGCCGCCTCGGATCCGAAAGATGTTCCTTCGGAGGCAGAAGTAGCCGAGGCTTCCGCCGCGGTCGAAGCACAGGCGGCTGAGGTGAGGCGACTCAAGGAGGAGGATGGCCTTGATAACTCTTCGCCGGAAATCCAGGCTGGTGTGGCGTCTCTGATGGAGAAGAAGGCCGTATTGGCGGATCTGGAAGAGAGAATAGCGGCAGCAGCTGACGCCTGATCGATTTAGGCGGCGGTGGCGCGTTTAGACCTGAATATCCACCCGGCCACCTGATAAAGGTAACCGGAAACGCCAAAAACAGTTCAGTAGTACAGACGTTTCGTTTCCCGTATTTTCGAGTGTGCCGAGCCGCTTCCGTCCCAACTTCTCTGCTTGAGGTGGACCGTGACCTTCATATGTGCTGCATCACGCTCGCAAACTTTTGCAGTGCATCGTAGATATCCAGCTGGACACAGGACTATTACTGCTAGTTCGTCCCTAGCCCACGATACCGGCGAAGAAGCATGACGGTCTTCCAGATGACGCTTCAGCCATTCGGGACCTTGAACTCCCTGCGGGGCCGTTTCATGATCCCGTGCGCCGTCACGACCCTCCTTCGGGTTGGATTATTTTCTCCGAAGAATTCGTTCATCTACAAGACACTCGGTAAGATGCGTCGCGACGTTCCCGATCCCGTAACCGATCTCGACCTTTGGCGGCTCTCAGTCGTATCGCGGTCCCGCCTTGATGTACCTGGAATGGAACACTGACTCTAAACGTCCTGGCCCCCAGATTGGTGCACCGTCTTGCTGGCAGCAGGTACGATGATGTTCAGCATGATCTATTTCGTCATGCTCGAGACGGAAAGATACGGGAAACTTCGCTCGGTGTTTGACTCGCGTCCTTGGAGGAACAGGGAAAACGCGTACCTTCCTGCAAGCTCGGCGTCGCCCGTCTCAGGAGCAGCAAACCGGTGCCCCTTCTCAAAGAAGCTGGCGAGGGGAGTCTGCCCCATCTGCTGCTCGTGCACATCGAAAGATGGTTTTCACCATGGCGATCCAAAACGATTACACGACACAGTAGGAATCGCGATGATCGAGTACGACATGGCTCGCAAAGCTGCAGAGGGGAGTGAAAGTCCACTGACGGCCCGCGTCCACCTGGATACCCTCGTGAGCTACCGAGGAAACTACCTCTTCGGAACAATCAGTCCATCTTGCAAGGGCTGTTTCATTAAGACGTGGTGCTGGAACGTCGCGTATCGTATGACTTGGCAATCATCGATCCTGGCTTTCAACGCCATGCTCTGCACTTTCATCTTCTATGCAGACATCAGCATATTCTACGCTGACCTCAAAAACATGCTTCTGTGCATATCAGCTTTTTTCTCCGTGTCGACTCTGTGCGTGCAAATCACAATTCTAGCCACTGCGGTGGTTTTCATCATTGAGCACCCGTTCATGGACGACGATGCGCTGCCGAAGTTGTTGATGGTGCGCAATAAACTAGTCATGAAGTGGATTCACTATTTTGCACTGCCGTCGGCAAAGTTTGGAGTCCCGGCAACCAGGAAATATTGGAGTTGGTTGACCAAAACTGACGCAAAGCAGCAAAAGTGAATCGTGCGCGTGAAAGGAGTTCGACCTTCGAAATCGTGCTCTACTATCTACATTCGTACCTTCGTACCATCTACGCTTTAGCGACGCTGAACATTTCTTGTATTATCGAGACCCTCTCAACATTCAGAACATTAGCGAACACTTCGCGAAATCATCGATCAGCTTATTAGTCCTTTTATACCCTGTTCTGCTCCAGGTTGCCTCCACAGCGTTCAATCGCACCTTTTGATCGCAGAGAGCTGTTGCCACAATGGGTAAGAGACGCGGCGGAGGAGGAGACTATGGAGACCAATACGGGGGCGGTTGGAGCGGGGGCCATCGCGAACCAGGGGGCGGGGCAGGAGGACGGGGCGGAGGAGGCGGAGGAGGCGGAGGAGGCGGAGGAGGCGGAGGAGGCGGCGGTGGAAGCGCGGGCGGGGGAAAGCCCGGCTCGGGTGTAACTTATCAACGACAGCTGCCAAAGTTTCTGCAACAGCACGCACACCTGCTCGGAACCAAGGAAGACGTCGCCCAACAGAGCGAAGATTATTTCGCTGACTCAGAGAAACTGTCCAAGTACGGCGACGAGGACGATGTTGCCGGTGCAGCAAGGAGAGGTCTCGGATCACACGGTGCACCTGTGAACCATCACAAAGCGGATGCAATGTCGAAAGCGTTTGGTATATCTGCGGACGATGAAGAACAAAAGCGAATGTCTCAGGAGGAGAAGGCAAAAGGGAATCGGGCCTTCAGTGAAAAGCGATACGAAGACGCCGTGAAGCACTTCACAGTGTGCATTAAACTGGACCCCAAAAATCAGGTGTTCTATTCGAACCGTTCGGCTGCATACCTTGCGTTGAAGGTGGGATCATACTCTCCGGTTCTAACCCAACTTCTGTGCTCACTTGCTTTGCTTTCCCAGGAAAATGAGTCTGCCCTCGCGGATGGTCGTTCCGCTTTGAAACTCGACGCTGATTGGATGAAAGGTCACGTTCGGGTGGGCGCTGCATACATGGCTATGCATAGGTACACAGATGCACGAGAGAGCTACGAGCGAGCCCTGGCGCTGGATGAAGGAAACGAACAGATAGCAAAAAATCTCAGGGATGCACAGGACGCCGAGGAAACCTCGCTGGCAAAAGGAAAGTTTTTCTTCCAAAGCAGCAAGCGGAAGCGGACTGGTTCTGCTGTTCCAGCAGGGACGAGACTGCAGGACAAAAAACTGTTGTCGTTCGACGATGACGAATAATCGCTGCTTCACTGTATCAAAGGACTCTAAAGAATCGCTCAGCTAGTCGACAGCTAGTCCAGCTCTGTTATAGATTTCTCGGGCATCTTTGATTCCGCGTCATCGTCATCCTCCATTTCCTCTAATCGCTTTCGCATCTGACGCAGCTTGACTGCTTTTTTCTTTCGTTCCTGTTCTCGTAGAGCCTTCTGCATGCGGGGTATCTTGTATAGGTCCTCAAGATTCGTGATGATAGGGACATCCGGGTTCTCCCTGGTCATCCTTTCTTCTTCTGTTTCTTTCTCGTCCTCATCTGTGCTTGCCCAACCGCCGTCATCCCCGTCAAGGGTCAGGTATTCTTGTTGTGCAATATCCTCCCACAATTTAACCTGGATGAAAATGGAAATGTCAACAACTAATAGACTGATAGCCTGGAATGCATCGTTACTACATCATGAATTTCACTTACTTGGTCACTTGGCGGCGGATCTGAGACTATGTTTCCCTCGATCACCTCGATAGCACTTTCGTTTTCTCCTGAGCTGGGCGAGGACGTGACTCGAACCTGACAAGGGTTAATAATTGATTAAGCGTTAAAATATACCACCTTTGTATCTGAAACCAATATTGACGCACCTCAAGGGAGTATGGGCTCTCGCCGATGGATATCCCACACGATTCAACAGTCAACCGATAATATCCAACACTAGTTGGCGTGTAAGTCACAAAGTAGTGTCCAGCCTCAGTCTCCACAATATCGAAGTCACAGATCTCGTTCGTGCTTGATACGATCTTGATATCCAGCGGAAGATATTCACTGATTCTCCCGAGGACTGCATTTCCGAATCTGTCGAGTGCTTCTACAGAGAAACATGCCTTTGCACCAAGCTCAGCAACACGATATCCTTTGCCCTTGATGCAACAACGTCTCGGGAAAGGGCGACCAGGAAGGACTTTCACAACATAAGGAGAATCTGCGACATGCTCATCAGCGCCAATCATTACTGAGCACGTGTACACCCCAGCAACCTTCGTGGAAAACTTTACCGTATAACTGCCATCATCGTGATCAGTTATTTCTGCAAATGTGCTCTCTTTTGTATCGCTGTTTTCAAAGCACACGTAGAAATCATCACCACCGTTCATTCGCCTGCGCATGTGCATGAATGTTTGAACGAACCTCATACGAGTGCTGGTCGTCGATGGATGAAAAGTTACTCACTTGTTTTTGAGCTCATCTCGAGCTTCGATGACAAATACACTTGCTTCTCCGGCGATTCCTCTACTAAGTCCAGGGCCGTGCACCCTTGTGAATGTCGGGTCTGCCGTGCTCTGAAGCCAACAATCGTCTTCCCATTCACCCCTAAATTTGGTTCCGTCGGCATACGAGCAAACGCCGTAGCCGTGACGCATATCTTTGGCCCATTCTCCCTGTTGTCACTCCTTCGGTAAATTTAGGAAAACTTGGCAAACACAGTGCACACGTACGTTGTAAACTTCTTTTGTCGTTGCATCAGTGAATTTCCCCTTCCCATGTCGTTTCCCGTTCGTCCACTGACCTTCAAATACGGATCTACATCGCGAGGTGACAGTCAGAGAGGATATAACGAGGTGATACATCGGTTCATGGGTTTCCATTCTCACCCGTCGGGATACAATCGCTTTCCGTTGCCATCTTCGGCTCCATGTTTCCACTGACCTTGATAGCGACCGCCAGAGGTTGATTTTGAGGTCCCGTATCCTTCTTTCGCGTCATGCTTCCACATTCCTTCAAATACTTCCTCGGTATCCTGATACTTTCCGTTTCCGTGCCTGCGAATCGAAAGTATAACGAAGATGATTACTTGAACCCCATTTAGGGCAGGGCAGGTCGAGCTCACCTTTCGTCGTTTTGCCACTCGCCATCGTACGAAGCGCCGTCAGAGTAAACGCACTTTCCCTTTCCATGGCGGGCATTTTCGAACCACGAGCCGGTGTACTTGTAAGCTCCTGAGATATGGAACGTTCCCTGTCCGTGACGCATTTGGCCCTTCCATCGACCGTCGTACTCCAGAGATCCATCCGCGGAGGAGTATTTACCGGATACTTGCATGCCCTCCGAAAAGTTTCCCTGGAAGTAGCTGTTGTCCGCGTACGTGTACCGACCATTACCATCCATGGCATTGTTCTTCCACTCACCCTCGTACACGTCCCCGTCAGAGAAAATCTGCTTCCCCCAGCCCCAACGTAGATCTTGTTTCCATTCGCCTTCGTACTTGTCCCCGTTGACGTATTTGCACACGCCCTGACCTTCGGCTTTGTCAATCACCCAGGCGCCGTCGTACTCCAGTCCACTGACATATCTGAGCAGGCCTCTTCCGTGGCGCTTGTCATCTTTCCACTCCCCATCGTAAATATCCCCGTTGGAACATTGATGAAGGCCCCTGCCATTTCTGATTCCCTCGATTGCTTCTCCCTGGTTTGGTCGGGAGAGGGTCCGGGGTCAGATTCTGTGTGTCAAGTGTTGTTACTCACAAGATGAGCGGGGTTCGGCTGCGGGAGCGGGAGTATCTGACCCGCACGATGTGAATCTCACCTTGTAAACGTCTCCGTTTGTGTAATTGAGCTTGACGTCGTTCAAAAAGCTGGGATTGTCGAAGTCGGCAGGGTGCCCAACAGTCCCCTTCGCCGCCTCCCCTCTCCTCCTCCTCCTCCTCCCCATCTTCCGGTTCGTTCTCACCGAGCATCGACTGCAAGCGGGCCACTTCCTTGCGCAGCTCGTCCGTCGACAGCGAGTTCACACCAGGGCCGTCTTCATCGTCGATATCGTCCATGATGATGGCCATGCTTGAGTAGAATGCGCTCGCTGTTTCCAGTGACGGCTTCTCGATAGCGACGTGTGCAAGACTTGGAGGCGAGCGTTGTTGACGACGTTTGGTCTCCTTTCCCAAGATCCATGATGCAGATTGATTCAGCAGTTCAGATTCTCGACTGAAAAAATGTCGAAAAAATGGCAAAATCAAACGTCAGCGGTGGCTGGGAGGTGTTCAAGGGAGGCGTGAGTCCGCATGACAGTCACTCGGCTCAGCGGCGCGCTCGCCCATGAAGGGCGACATAGCGTGTGTCGTTTGTGGTGACAAGAGCGCGAAATACAAGTGTCCCGTTTGTCGCGCGCCGTACTGCTCCGTTCCCTGCTGCCGCACGCACAAAGGTGAGCGCCCCTCGCAACCTGCGAAATTATCACTCCCGACGAACAAACGAACGCGCGAACCAAACCTCACCTCCCACCTCCGCCCTGCCGATCCTCAGAAATACCTTGCTCGAAGCCTGAAGTCGAGCGTGCAAGTGCGGGCGAGGAGGGCGGCGGAGCGAGCCCAGTAGCAGCAGCAAAGGTCACGGAACCTTCTCAGCGACCGAGGGCGAAGTTGCCCACCGAAGAGGACACCGAAGACGAGGACGGAGCTAGACTTAGGCGCGAGCACCTCATCTCCATCGCGTCGAGCGACTTGATTCGCAAGGCTCTCTGTGACGAGCGTCTCGTGCAGACTCTCACTCACATCGACGCGTCTTCTCAAGCGGAACAGGCCCTCGACGCAGCCTGCGAGGACCAAGGATTCCGCGAGTTCACCGAGAACGTTTTGAACATCTTAGATCCAAAGCCTTGAGCTTCCGCGTCTCTCGATTCCAAGATGTTCAAGAAGTTCAAGGAGAAGACGACGGAGTTGAAAGATAGGGCTAAGAAGAAAGTGAACGATGCGACAGAGCAGAGCAGAAGGTTTCGGGAGTCAATCACAGGTGTTGACAAAGCTCGCGAGCGCTTCGCACAATCTCGGAATCCAATCGGCAGCAGCAGCTCCGCCGCTAGACTTGGCGCGTTTTCCGGAGCTGCCACCGCCCCATCGTCGCTTAGCGACACCTTTTCGAAGATTGGTGCGAGTCCCTATGAAACCAACGGCAATGAGACAGGAAGGTCGAAAGCTGAGATGAGCACCGCAGCTCCCNCCCAGACGAGGAATGGAGGCGAAAGAAGTACAGTCCGAGGTCACCCAGGGTTCTAGCTCTGCTCCTGCTGATGAAATCATCTCGACACTCGAACCCGGGTTTTACCTGCCAGAGGATGAATTCGACCCCCTTAGACATGTTCTACAGTCGATCGCAGACGCACGTGGGGATTTTACGACGGACACGCTTCACAAGGAAGAGGAACAACTGTCGACAGTCGTCGAGGCGGTGTCAACCCTTCTTTCAAAACAAGTTCTTGATCATTACGGCGAGTTCGTACAAGGAATGAGCAACATCACTGAGCTGACCAATAACCTGGAGCAGAGTTTCGTCATCGTGAAGAATGGACGCAGAAACCTTTCTTCAGCCTCGGATAACGTTGCAGATGCCCTTCGAATTGCAGAGTCCCAGACGCGGAAAAAATCGTTGATCTCAACCCTAAACATGCTTGTACGCGTCCAGGAATGCCAAGGATTGGAGGCCAAGATCAAGGATAGTCTGGAATCATATTCGTTTACAAAGGCTGTCAATGAATATGTTGCAGCCCAAAGAACATTGCATGCCCTTGATGGACTCAGTTGTGCAGAAAGCTTCAGGCAGGACCTGCGCTCACTGCTCTGGGATTTGGTTGCAAAAATGGAGGGGGTTTTGTTTGCAACATGTGGGGATTTTCAACCCTCGGCCTATCAGCCACTTTTCGATGCCTACCAATTACTTGGGGAGCAAGTCAAGCCGTTGGGCGATAAGGTGCAAGAATGTTTCCTGCGTGCTGTTGAAAGCCAAACAGAGCGGGTCCTGAGAAGTTACTCATTCCGCAAAGGAGGCGTAGCAGTAGCAGAGCGGCATGAGGACACAGCTGCGCAGGATGCTAAGATTGGATACAAAGAACTTTGTCAGCAATTGTCGCCAACACAGTTCTTTCCGTGTTTCCAAAAGACTTTGGAAGTTCTCTTCGATCTTTTATGCAGTCATCATACAATGTTGCGATGGCACGAAGACGAAAAGCAGACGATGCAAACTGGTGACGGACACGAGAGAGTTCAAGCGTGTGAAGCTGTCGTTGCAGCACTCGTCCGCAGTCGCCGAGCTATTGCAGATATGGCAGGAGCTCGTATCTCTGCTCTGTTGCAGGCATCCTCTGCCCCATCGTCAGGCCAATTTAAGGCTGTCCTTGATTGGGCTCGAGCTTTCATCGGAGTGGCTGAAGCATTCTCAGGCACGCAAGCCTCTGCCCTTAGAGGCCATCTCGAGCGCGCTGGAGATCGTTACTTCGAGTCGTTGCATGCACAGCGCCTCGAGGCTTTAAGTCAAATGTTTGGGCGTGAGATGTGGGCGAGGCTCCCTGAAGCGGCTGTGCAGCAAGCACGCACGGCACTACGCGCAGCCGCATCTCGCGGGCAGGGTGGTGGGGGTCAATTTTTTGGAGTTGCAGCTTTCGGTGGTGTGGCTGAGGATGGCAGTGGATTCAACTCTTGGATGGAGAAAGGCAATCCATTTGCAGAGGGGAGAGCTATATCGGACGATTCTCCATTGTCATTCAATGATGGAGAAGGTAGATCAGGGGACAAGGCCCTTGGGGCTGAGGACCCTGCTGGAGAAGCTGAAGAGGAAGAGGAGAACGCAGAAGTGCGCGCAGCATACATTGATGAAGATGAAGACTCAGATGAGAATGAATCCATCGATGGAGGTTTCAAACGAAATGGACGTGTATCAAGAAATGCAGCGACAGGGTTTTCTGCCCTCGGTGGGACAGATGGAGATGGAAAAGGACTTTCGGCGCAACACCCAACGCTAACAGCTTCATCTCTGTATCTGCTCCAGAGCGTCGCTGAATATCTGCGGCTAATGCGGGTTCTCACGCCATCGATGCCTGTCATCTTCCAGGGTTTTTGCTCTTTATTCGAGAGGACTATGGTGCATATCTTCGGTGTTTTCGGCCAACATGCAGCCCTCGAGCGGGATTCTGATAAGTTAACACCACGGTTGCGCTCCATTCTTGTCCAGGCTATGAATGGTTCAACTTTGGCTTCGTTTACGCCAGCAGTAGGTGAGGGAGTTGGTGCAGAAGCATCGAGTGTCTTATCCTCTGGGAATCTTTATGGATTGAAGGAGCGTGCAGTTGCACTTGAATCTCTTGCGTGTATTGCAGACGAGCTGAAGCGCCTCAAACCAGGTCTCAAGCAAGCGCTGCCCCACAAAGAAGAACAGAAACTTGAGCGTTTCTTTGGTCAGACAATCAGCAGCGTAGAAGATCTGCGGGAGCACGTATATCGTCATGTCACAGGTTTGCTTCTCAACCTCTCATGGGTAGCCGAGACTATCGGGGACAGCGATAAGCTGAGCGACAAATTAAAGGTCGGCAAGTATGCAAAGAAGGAGATCTCGACAGATCACTCCAAGTGGGTGGATGATCTATCGGCTGAGCTGACCCAATTCGGTGCAAAACTTGCCTGTGCTGATGTAACTGCAGAAGCACTGGTGATGCTTTGGGATTTTGCTATAGCTGAAACAGCGTCTGCAATCGTGGATGGATTCTCTCGAGTGCGTAAGTGTTCTTCAGAAGGTCGTGCTGGCATGATTCTTGATGTCCAGATGCTCCACGGGAACATCCGTCACATGGCACCTCAAGGGACCAAGGAGGACTTCCGAATAGTCGACACGTACGTCAAGGCTTTCTACACGCCACAAGAGGAGATGAAACATTTTTGCCAGACGCACCTAGAGTTTACACAAACACAGAAGGTGGCCCTGATCAATCAGATGGCAGGAGCATTTGGCTGGGCTTCATCTGTAAAGAGTGAACTGATAGCGGGAATAGGGGCAAACGATTTATTGTGAAAGGAACAATCTTCCAACCCAGAGACAAACTGAACCTGTGAGACCACCACACACGATACACCTTACATGCCATTACAAACAGAGAACCCACGCAGAGCACCCAACCTTGCCATTCGAGTTCGCCTACGCAGGTCGTCGAGTTCTCTTGCAGCATCTCTCTCCTTGCTCTCGCGGTTGTCAATATTTCTACACTCCTGTTCTTTTGCCTCTCTGATACGGTAGAGCTTCATAACTGGCTCGGGCAAGTCTTGATAATTTTTCGCGCAATCGTCAAACGTTATTTTGAAGCTGTCTCGGAATAAACTTGTCCAATCCGAGGCATTGTGATCGAGAGGCTTTGCGAAAAGCTCGATATTCATTTTCTGCAAATAAATGGTGAGAATACCTTCATCTTCATCGAGATCCCAGACGGATTCCTCAGTGATGATGCGGTGCTGGAGACAGCCTTCCAAAAAAATTTGCCCGGTCGCAACGTTTGAGATTTTGAGGCTTTCGCTGGAAATGAAAACATCGATCTCTTTCGCTTTGACTGGGAGATTGGAGACCATGATGCGGATTTCAGAGGCGGACTGCTGCCAGCGATGCGATTGATCCGATGCCTGAAACCAAACCTTCTCGTCCGTTTCGTTGTAATGGACGCGAGCCATGCAAAAAGGATGTTTGTCAACACGCTCGACCGGAGTGCCATCGAAATTAACGCGTGAATAGGTCCTGCCAGTAAAACAGCGCGCTGAGACTGAAAAAAGAACAAAACTGAATTCGCAAGTCGTCCTACTTGTAAGGCAGCTCGATTTCGGAGGATGGCTTAGAAGCCTCGACGATTGAGGACGATTGAATCTCATTGGACATGCGCTCTTCAACTGACTGAATCTGAAAAACAAGCAAAGATTACGCGCTGCGAAATAAAGGAGAATATCGCCTTTGTCGCACCAATTCGCTTTGAATTTGTACTTTCTCGATGATAGCTGAAAAGATGAATTTAGAAAGTCGACGCGCGATATTAAAAAGCATAAACCATTTACCAGAGTGATCTGTAAAGGGCCCAAGCTCTTCAAGATTGACGGACTGTACATCTCGAACATAAGCCTGAAGCAAAAACATTTTCAGCGCTTCTAAAAGGATTCAGATTGCTGATCAAACCTTTGCACGGTCTTCATCATCGCCAATATGAAAATGGTAACCAATCTATCCACAGGTGCGTAAGCATAACTAACGCGTCTTTAGCGAACAAAGCGCACCTTTACTTGCTTCTCCTCTGCAATAGTCGCCAATGAAACGTTTTCAATGAGAACGTCGCGAGCATTGCATGCCTATATTTTGGTACCCATCAGTTTACATCGGGCCAAAACGAATGTCAGTCAAATCAACTCACAGATTTTGCTGCTATCTTTTCCGCGAACGCCTTTCTAAGCGATGAATTGAACGCTGCAAGCTTTTGCTCCCGGAAGAAAACCGTTCCCTGGTTCACGCTGCGTAATTACACGCCGTTTGTACAGAAGGAAACGAGGCGTACCTTGACTTGAAGCAATAATGAACCAACTTTTTTGGCAATGCTCTCCTATGATGATACTTATCAGACATACTGTTTGGAAATTGTTTATTCTGGGCGCACCGGGACGCCATACTTTGCCGCAAGCTCTTGCTGGTTAACGGCGTTGAGTACTTCACCCGTTTCCTCATTGTTGAGTCCCTCAAGAATAGAATCGAATTTGTCTTGGTACTCGCCATTGTCATCGTCATCCTATGGGATGTAGTAATGTCTTGACATGAATATCACGCGATCATCGGATTGCATACCAGATTAGCTGCAATTTTAAAACATTTAGCAGCCTTGACGGGATCCTTTGCTTCTTCTGGGCATCCGCGTTTCCCCGCTTCATACGCAAGTCCTTGAATATACCATGCCAAGCATCTAACGCGGAAGATTATCACCCTGGATGACATTGTTAATATTTTTAAACCTGAGCCGTGAACGTCAGTGAAATTGCTTACTCTATTGGCGGTTTGTTTGATGTCGGGCCGTGGTTCATCGTTTTGTTAATCGACTCTTTGCTTTCCGCTGTGTGTTCGTTCATTCTTTTCAACGCGGCCTGCCAATATTACAGTGAAAATTGGGAAGTGAGAGCGGACATTTTTCCCAAAAATATTTTTGCATTCGCACCTGACAGTCGGCGATAGCTTGATTAGAGCAGTTCGCTTCCTGAAACATTGAAGCTCGCTGCGCAAATTTTCGATGTTCAGTGCGGAAACGTCATTTATCTCGAGTCATAAATCCTCACCATCAGGTAAGCGATGGTAACACTCATTGGTTCGAGGGCCCATTTGGTTATGTATCCGACGAAATCTTTTGCAAATGGAGCCCCGGATTGCCTGAAATACCGCCAGACAGACACTCGTCAAATAACCTGAAAAAAAAATTCCGCTCGAGTAATCCCACCATGATTTTATGTGACAGAACATCGCCTCTCGTTTCTCTTGGTCGGCTACAGTTTGCATACTCGGTGGAGCAATGAGACCTCTGGACTCGTATGCCTTGAGCTCAAACAAAACAAAATCTGCAACTTGCTCTCGTGTCATGAGCCCTGTCGTTTCCTGAGACAGCACACCAAGTGGTCAACGATTCGTTTGCAACATCTTTTGACGAACGCGTCACTTACTTTAACAGCGCGTCTGTACTCTTCCTCGTTGATGCTGCTTTTCTCGGGGACCAAACCATACGACGTTTTGAACGCCTCTAGAGCCTTTGTTTTGAATAATTGAGACGTTTTTAATCTCGAGCTCAGGAACATGTGTCAGCTCACCTCATTGTATCGCCTCAAGGCTTTCAGCGCCGCGCTGTTTGTGTGTTTGGAGAGCGAGTGTTGGATGAGTCGAGACCTTGTGTGCATTTAAAAAGCTCCGCGCGAAACATGCATACTTACGCTTTACGCCACCATGCTTTGTGCCATCCCGGCTGCACTTCACACGCCTCCTGCGCATCGGTTAAAGCCAGCTCAAACTTCCTCGCCTATCGGAACAAAAGCTCAGCGATTCGGTCCCGAAGACAAGTACCGTAGTTTACGCACCTTGGCATACGCGAGCGAACGATTGCTGTAGACCACGTGCAGCTGCTCATACTTCGGGGGCACTAGATTCAGGCACTCGGTGTACCTGGGTTTGGTGGGAAGGAATTCGTCAAGCTTTCGGTCTCCCACAGAAAAGTCACCAGGTGCTCACTTGATGTACGCATCCCGCGCGTTACCCGCCTTCAAGGCCGAGTCAGCTTGGTTCTTGACATAATTTGCCTTCATGGACCTATTTCAAAGGGCGAGCGTGGGTAGGCTGTGTTAGTCGCTATCACGATACTTCCATGTACCAGGCGTCTTCTGCCTCCGTCGGCCTGGCTCATCCGTCGACGGGACTCGGCGACGAAGGCGATCGACCGGTCTCTCCCGATGTGTGCTGGGCATCTCTCACCTGAAGTCATCATCACCTGAGAATCGCTCGGTAGAGGACATGGCGAGACTGCTCCTGCGGTGACCTCACTGGGATGCTCGTGATGCTTTCGATGGTTGTGCCCTGTAACGATGTGCAGCATTGGAACGAAAAACGCTCGCTCTTTTGGGCTCCCGTTAAAACGAAGTCAGTTCGCTTGCACTTTCTCTGATCTCTGATCTATCTGACAGTGAACCAGTCAGAAAAAGCATCCATCCATCCCATCCCGTTTGATTTTGCCATTTTCCAGCAGGCCAGTCGATCCCTTTTCCATCATTTGGATTTTGGACCGACGGGCTCTTTTGGTTTGAGGATGCAGCATCGAGCTCGTCCGAGGAGACACACTCGCCTCGCGCTGGCGCGATGGAGTCGGCTAAAGCAAAGAATCCAGTTGGCGGCGACGATGAGGAAGTGTCCGTGGGTATTGAGTGCTATGCGAATTCCGCGTCGGGGTTCCAGGCTATCCTCAAGGAGCGTTA
>JGI20151J14362_10001992_pt1 | contig 14619 bp, 9 predicted proteins | sample COG_01_FD_14362 | JGI IMG/M metagenome (IMG submission 14362)
CCTCATCATTCTCATCACCTTCCTCATCATTCTCATCACCTTCCTCATCATTCTCATCACCTTCCTCATCATTCTCATCACTGGATGCATTTTCATCTGTTGATACATCATCTTCATTAACAACCGAATTTTGATTGAAATTCTCTGTTTGTTGCACATTAGAGTTACCTGAAGGATTCATAAGTTTATTTAATATATTTTCTGGGTCAAACATAGATTTATTTGATTCATTATATTGTTCATATATATCATCAATAATATTATCAGAGTTCTCGGATACAGCAACTTTATATTTTTTTAATGATATTATTATGTTTTCTAATAATGAATTTAAGTTAGATATTTGATTATAAATAAAATAAATTCCTATAATAACAATAATTGATAATGCTAGAGTATACATTTATAATAAAATATATAAAAGTAATTAAAATTAAACTCAAATTAAATATAATTATATAAATAAATATTATAATGAGTATTAATTTGCTATTTAATAAATTAGATAAATACTATAAAAAAATAAAGTTAAAAAATTATAATTATAATTTCACAATAATTAAAAATATAGATTTAATAGAAACAAAATTTATTCCAAGTAAAATTAGAATGTATATTAAAAAAAAAATTAATTATAAGTATACCATTTTATATGAATTTAAAAATATTTTAATAAAATTATACTATTATTCTAAAAATGAAATACACAATAATAATAAATTTGATATAATTCTAAAAAGAATAATATTTATGATGTTAATATCAAATAAATTTATAAATATTGATATTCATATATATGATACACCATTTAAAAAAAAATTTAATTGTAACCATTCTCATAAATGTGGTAATTTAGATCATAATAACGTTAATAGTGGTTTAAATTATGGTGACACAATAATAATTTTTAGAAACGAAGAATATTTAAAACTTCTATTACACGAGTTAATTCATGCACTAGATATTGATAATAAATATGAGACATTAAAAGATAATAAAAAAATACTAGAAGTTTTTAATATAAACTCACATAACTTATTAATTAATGAATCATATGTTGAAACATGGGCAATTATATTAAATGTTTACTGTAAATTAAAAGAAAGTAATAATATTAGTTTGGAGAAATTTAAATTAAATTTAAATAAAGAACTAGTACATAGTTTACATCAGTGTTCTAAACTATGTCTTTATTATAATATTGACGATTTTAATAAAATATATATTAATAATCCTAAAACAGTTTATTATAATGATAATGTAAATACATTTTCATATCATATTGTAAAAACAATAAATTTATATAATATTAATAATTTTTTAAAAAATTTATGCGATAAAGAATATGTATTAAAATCTGAATATAATTATAAATTATATATACAATTTATTTTAAAATATAATAAATCCTTAAATAATAAAATAAATCTAATTATAAAAAAAATAAAAAATAATAATCTAGGTTCTTTAACAATGAGTTCTATTTAAAAATAATATATAAAATAATATATATGAAAGAAGATTTTTTAGTTATTGATCATAATATATTACTAAGAAAATTATATTTAAAATGTAATACATTATTTATAATACATGAATACTATAAAAAAAATTTTAAAAAACAACTATTAAGTAATGAACTTGAAAATAATATTAAATTAAATATATATTTAGATAATAAGGGTAATAATATTGATAAAAACACTATTAATACCATATATACCAATACTGATACACCTACCGATACTGATACACCTACCGATACTGATACACCTACCGATACGGATACACCTACCGATACTGATACACCTATTGATACTGATACACCTATTGATACTGATACATATATAGACAGTGATACATATAATGATAATACAAAAAGTAAAAAATATATAGATACAAACATAGATACAAAAAATGAAAACAACGAAGAAATAATATTTTCTCCAAGAAATGAAATAATTATAGAAATGGAAACAGAAGAATCATTAGAAAAAAATATGGATGAGGAAGTAAATAAAAAATGTAATAAGGGTTGCTATTTATGTTATAATGGATGTGATTTATTTTTTACAGGAGTAACTTTTGTATGTAGTTTTATTCATCATTATCTTAATAAATTTGCAAATAAATTAAAAAATGTATTGACTAGTGAATAAATAGTTAATATGAAATAGTATTAATTAAATTTGCTAGATTATTATTATTATAAATCTTATTTTTTTTCATAAATGAAATAAAATCCTTATAAATAGTAGTATCAGTATAATTATAAACTATTTCATTTAAATCAATTAAATCTATACCAGCCAGTTCTGTATTTTTTTTATCTTCAAAATGTTTTCTAAACATAATCTTTAATTGTTCTATTGGTAACTCATTAACATACTTAGAAATATCTAATAGAAATAAAATTCTATCTATTCCATTTTTACCAGTAGAAAACATTATACGACATTTTAACATATCTTTTTTAATTTCCGAACTAAATTTACCAAAAAATTCTTCAGTTTCTTCTGTAAATTCTCTTTGAGCCCCTTCTTCTATATTTTCCCTTGTTCTTTTAAATCCACCACTAATAGCACATAATTCTTCAAGTGTATCATTTACTTTATAACGACCCATAAGTAAATAAATTTTTTTTTTATATTTATAATAACCAAGAATTCCTACACGTGCCCAATTAGGATTTAATTTTAGTTGCTTTAAATTGTTAATTGAACATATATTCATTTTTGTAAATATTATATTAATTAAAAAAAAATCAATTTTAAATAATTTAAATATATTAAATATTTATTAAATTTAATCTGAATCTGAATCATAATCTATATGTGAAAAGCATTCAGTATTATTATTTGTTTCATCATCCGAATCACTTTCTATTAATTGGGGTTCATTAGTATTATTATTAAGATTATTATCAATTATATATGTAACATTATTCCACACACTTAATTTTTTATCAATTTCAATAGTTTTACCACTATTCTTCTTAATAATATTTACATATTCCATATTAAATTTAAGACTAAATTCAGTTCTTTTAGGTACATTTTTAATGTTATGTCCAGAATCTACCATAAAGTTTCTAAATACATTATAAATATCAGTAATTGTAAATTTATCAGATTTATTAGGACTATATTTAATTCTATCATCAATAAATTGTTTAATCGGATTATTTTTCTTACGTTCATTATTTGTTGAATCGACGATCTCCTTAGGTTCTACTAATCCAGTAGTCTTCATTAATTTTTGGAATGACTTATAATAATCTAATAATAACCACATAAATGGTTCTTTTAAACATTCTAATTTTTCATTCATGTTATTATCTCTTTCATATTCATAATCTCGTCCAGTCATTTCTGACTTAGGAATAAATTTAGAAGGAAAATTAATAATAGTAAGTCTTCTCCATGTACCATCATCATCACTTGGAACATCTGGAATATCATTACAAATTAAAAACCATTTTGCTTGTGATTTAAATTTAATAGGACCCTTATATAACTCACGACATTGAATAGTATCACCACCTGTCCATTCTTTTAATTTACCAACATTAATTGGTTCATCTTTACTGGGTTCTTGAAATGCTACAAATCTACGACCTCGTAACATGGCTAGTTCAGGATCTGCTGCATTTGAAGCACCTCTTTTAGAACATAATGCAGATACATTCATTTGATGATAATAATCACCAAGTGAGTTTTGAATTAAATCAATTAATTTTGATTTACCATTAGAACCTGAACCAGTTAATACAAAGAATTTTTCAAACCATTGTTTACCAGATAAACAACTAGATAATATATGAAGGAAATATTCACGAACCGATTTAATAGGTAGAATTTGAGATAGTATATTTTGAACTTCCATAATTTCAGGTGAGTTATAATTATAAGAAGAATATTCCAAGTTTGTAGAAATACTAATATAGTCACTTGGTCTACCATCTCTAAATACACCATTTTCTAAATCATATACACCATTTGTAAATCCTATTAAATCTAAATTAGTATCTAGTAAATCACGACATCCTTTATAAATAAATCTATTACAACATTCCTTAAGTAAAGTATCACGAAAACTTGTAATTTTTAATTGATTAGTTAGTTTAAATATTTTTTCTTTATGTTTTTGTAAATTTTGTTCTTGTTCCGAATCATCTTCTTCTAATGCCTTAGAAATCTTTTCTGCAATATGACGTTCATATTCAATGGTATATAATCTATATATATCAATATCAAATGTTTGTCTCATACAATGACCAGCATTCTCTTCTGTATCTTCAATCCAACGATGCATACTTGGTTTAAACTCGCACCAGAGTCTTTTAGTAATATTATAACACATAAATCTAATTTCTTCAGATAATCCAAATCCATTAAAATATCTATAAATTACATTTGCTAAATCGGTATGTGCTGCACCAGCAGATCTATATAATAATTTATATAGTGTACTATTTGCTACAATATCCTTATTATATTTACTATGTATTTGTTTATATTTTTCTAAATTGTCTTCTTTACACCAATAAATTAATGTTCCCATACTTAATTCTGGATTTACTGAACTAGGATTTTTATTATTTGAAACTGGTAAATTATCCCATTTATCTTCACATTCACCTTCTTTAAATTTTTGTGATTTTTTACTAAACATAACCCATGTATCTAGTAATGTATAATCAATATTATGTAATAATATGCCTAATTTAATCCAATAATTAAACTTATCAGAACGTTCACTACTTAAACAATTATTAACAAGTTCTTTAATATATTCTAAATTTTCCGATTCGGCTGATTTACCATATACTTTTATATCAGAAATAGAACGTTTTATTTGTTTTTTAGAAACATTTATATTGCTAACTTTTTTAATAATGTTTTCCGAACTATCTTTTAACCATTTATCCATTTTTGAATTTTCATAATTCAGAATCAATTTTGTTTCAGATTTATTTCTTATTGAAAATAATTTCACTAGTTTACAATTAATTTCATAACTATCTTCTAATAACTCATTTTTAATTAAATTACATTCATTATCTAGTACATATTTTAATTTATATGGAATATTATTAGGTTTCTTACTACCATATAATTGCCAATTAGTATCAAAAATAACTTTATCATCAAAAATATCATGAAATTCATTTATACAATTAATATTTTGAAAAATTTCTCTTAATTCAGTTTTATGTTCTATTAATATATTTCTTCTAAAATATGTTTGCACATCTGGTGGTGTTACTAAATAAGGATATATAATATGAATACCGTCTTTATATTTTTTACCATGATTATCGTATACTGTTGTATCTTTTAATAGAACATATGCTTCTAAAAGTTCATCTGATATATTTTTATAACACGATTTAATTACCTTATTATATAACATTATTATGTTTTTAATAAATACTATATCAAATGTTCTTTCAGGATTATTACTATCATATCTAAAATCTAAATCAATTAATATTGGACTTACTGCATTATGTCTTTCTGTTAAATGTAAATGTATATTGTATTTAAAACATGCTTCACTATAAAACTTATAAAAATAATCTTGATATTCATTTTTTACATTAAATGAACCTGGTGGGTCACCTATACTAGTGTGGGTAGGTTTTATTGAACTGTCCACTGGATAATTGTAGTGTAAATATTTATAAAACTCATTTTTTTTGTTATTGAAATTAAATTCAGATGGCATTAATATTTATTATATTTTAATCTCTAAATTTTTTCAATTTAAAAAATATATTTAAAATATAAATATTAATACTATTCATATATGGACATTAGTACAAAAAGAATATTAAAGGATTTAAACGAATTAGAAAAGTATAATTTAAACTCACATGGAATTTATCATAATACTTTTGACGATGATATTTATAAATTAAATGTGTTGATGATTGGTCCTACTAATACACCATATGAACATGGTTTTTATTTTTTTAGTATAGAAATCCCCAAAGACTATCCATTTAGTCCACCTAAAGTTAAATATTGTACACAAAATGGAAAAACACGTTTTAATCCAAATTTATATGTAAATGGTAAAGTGTGCTTATCTATAATAAATACATGGTCTGGACCGGGGTGGACATCATGTAATAGTATATCAACTGTATTGCTTTCCATACAAGCTTTAGTATTTACTGAAAATCCATTACATAATGAACCCGGTTATGAGAAAGATAATGGTATAAAAAATACAAATTATAATATTTTATTAACATATAATAATTTTAAAACAGCTATATATAAAATGATAGTTGAACCACCTACCATTTTTGTATATTTTAATAGTATTACAATAAAACATTTTATAGATAATTATGGAAATATTATAAAAAGTATAGAAAAAAATATAGAGAAACATGATAAATTTATTCATTTAAATATTTATAATATGAGCGAAAAACTTGATTATATTTCAATACATAAAAATATAGTTGATTTATATAAAAATATCATTGAAATGAATAAATAAGAATAATAAATAAGAATAATAAATAAGAATAATAAATAAGAATAATAAATAAGAATAATAAATAAGAATAATAAATAAGAATAATAGATAAGAATAATAAATAAGAATAATAAATAAAATTAATATATAAATATTATATATATATATTAATATGGACCCTGATTTTGATAAAATAAATAACTTTATTTATAACAAAATAGATAATTATAATAAATATTTTGATAAATTTCAAAAAAATTTGGATATACAGGATAATAAAATAAGAAATGTATGTAAAAATAAAGTTAATGACACAATAAAAAAAAACCCAAAAAAAACTGCAAGACAATTAATTAATTTAACTACAATGAATGAAACAGATGACACTAGTGAAAATGAATATGAGTTAGAAAAAAATAATATAGAAAATATAAAAAAAAATATAATAAATAATAAAACTATGACTGGTGGTAATTTAGATATAGAAACAGATATTAGTGGAGAAATTGAAATAGTTGAAGAAATAGAAAATATAAAAGAAGATAAACTTCCTAATAAAATAAATCATACATTTATATATAGTACATTTTTATTTTTATTTTATTTATATATTACTGTATTTTTATTAATGATAGTATTTGAATATAAAATAGAAACTAATGGAATATATAAACCAATTATTTTTATACTAAATCGTGTAAATCCTAAAATAATAACATCAACATAAAAAGTAGAAAATAAAAAGTATAAAATTTAAATTATTTTTTATTATCTATTAAAAAATATATTTTCTTAAAATAAAAATTCTTCATATATATCTTAATTTCATCTATAAAATTTTTATTGTCTTCAGTCATAATCATATATAAACCTTTATCATCAATATCTAAATTATCAATATTATTTTGTGTTTTATCAATATCGGTATAAAACAAAAATTTTTTTTCTATTATTAATGAGAATATATAAAAATCTAATTCAGTTATCCAATGTAAATCTCCTATTAATAATTGTTGTAATTCATTAATATCACTAATATCTGAATACAGATGGTTATTATTTTTTTCACTATAATAATTAATTATATCAAAAATATTAAATGTTCCATTTTTTATTAGTTCTAGTAATTTATTTGCAATAAGACCACGCACTGTATTTATGTAATTTACATTTTTTTCATTAATATACTTTTTACCTAAGTTATAATATATACAATTACTATATGATATAATATTTAATTTTGTTAATGGTTTAAAATTAAAATAATTTAAATCTAGATTTTTGTTATATTCAATATTTGAACAATAGTTATGATTTGTTGAATCTTGTCGATTATTATCGATTATATCTTTTTTATAATCTTCGCCAGTAATATAATATTGTTTATCGGTCAATATTTTATTATATAAGTCATGGATTATATATTTATCTATATCATCATAATCTAATATAATATTTGATTCATTATTTAATGTATTCATTATTATATTTGTAGATTTACTTAAAATTAAATTTCTTTTATAATGGTTATATAATAAATCATTAATTAAAAACTCTAAAAATATATTATAGTATTCTTGTGTAATTATATATTTACATGTATCACTATTTACTATACAATTATTATCACAATCAACTGTCTCTAAGTTATTACATAATTTAAAATTGTTTATTATACTATTATTTGTTTCCTTATTATGTAAATACATTTGTGATTCAAATTTAAATAAATCACTTATTAATTTATTAATAAATTTTTTAAGTTCATTTTTATCATTACCTTTATTTAATACATTACTTATATTAGTTAATATATTAACTTTATTTATAATTAATGTATTATTTATTGAATTAATAAATTGTTGATAATATAAACCTGTATACTCAAAATTATTATAAAGTTCATGTTTAGTAGACTCTGTATGCAAATTATTATCTAAATATGATATATCAGATAATATATACTCCGAACTAAATTTAATAGTTTCTTCATCTTCATCATCTTCTGTAATATCATATGGTTCATAAAGTGGAATGTAATCACCTATATTTAAACCAATGCCAATTATATATTTACCATCGGTAAGATATTTTTTATTTTGATTAAGTTTTTCCTTAAATATTATATTCTCTTTTTCTAATATTTTTTGAAATTCATCTATTAATCGTGTAGTATTACTTAAATCGTGTAAAAATTCTTTATCTGTTTCTGTTTTTGATTTATAAATATACTTATAGTCTTTTTCTATAATATTATAATTAATATTATGTTTAATATAATTTAATGGTATAAATAAATGTTGCTTATTTACTTCAAATATTAAACCTAATTTTATATAATCTGCATTTATAACAATATACTTAATATATTTTCTAATATTATATATTTCTTTTGTATCTATAATTATATTATTTGAATAATCAATATTGTGGTAAATTTTATTTATTAATAATGTATTGTAATCCTCATTATTATATCTTAATAAACATTTACTAAATAAATTACTTAAATTAACTATAGAATCCTCATTTCTAATATTGAAAATCAAATTATATTGATTACTACCTGTTTTAGGTGTTGGTATAGTAATTGGTTGATAAATAGTATCATAATTTAGTATAAAACATGTGTCTCTATTATTAAAATCATATATATTATGATTATTTACTAAAGGACATCTAATACTACTTGTTAATACACTAGTAAATTTTAATTCAAATATTATAATATTAATATTAAAAATAATACTACATATATTCCATATAAAATTAATATCTAAATTAGTAAAATTAGTATTTATATAATTTTTCAATCCTATTTTAATTTGATTATAATGAGTTTTATTTGACTTAATAGATTCGGTCTTAGTTGACTTACTTAATTTATTTATATTTACAATTTTTTCTAAACTTTGAATAGTTGTATTTTTTGAATATATATTATTATTTAATTTTAATAATGAACTTTTATTTATAATTTCCTCATCATATACACAATTTATTAAGGATTCTTTAATATTAGTTGGATTAATAATATCTAATTTAAATAATTTAGATATCTTGGGATTTAATTTTTTATCAGATAACTTAATAATACTTAATATACAATATAATAAATTATTAATGTTACTATTATAACTTAATCCAAAACGATATGCATGATAAAATTGTACAACACTTTTATTCATATCATAATAACTTTCTATACTTTGTTCTATATTCAAAAAATTACGTATGTTTACATATATATCTTTTGGTATTGTGCTAATTTTATAGTTATCTAACTTAAAATCATCTTCTTTTGAAAAAACTCTTGTATTACTATATATATTTCTTGTATCATTATTATTTAAATCTTTATATATATGGGGTGCCGTGCTATAACAACATATCATATTATTTACTAAATAAGGATGATATTTAGATTTTTGTGTATTTGCTGATGCACTTGGTAAATAAACAAAATAATTTTCACCATATAAATAATTATCATAATAATAATCAAATGGTTTATTTAATTTTATATTCATTTGAGATTTTATACTATCGGTTTCTTTATTATATAAACATAAAACATACTCCCCATACATATCATTAGTAGAATTGTGTGGAAAATTTAATTTAAAATAATATTCAGTATTCGTATTATCATATAAATATGTATCTAAATTAATTCTTGTATTATTTTTAAGATATATTTCTAATCGTGTATTTGTTTTTGAATTATCTTCATAATTTGTTTGTATTAATGAATTATTATTAAATAATCCATATTCATCATAAAAATTATTGTTTTCATTAAATAATAAAACTAATTTATTATTTAGATCAGACTTATAAGTAATATTAAATGTAAATGAACGACCCATATAAATTTTAAATGAATCATTATCAATACTTATTTTTTTATCAATAGTAAAATTTAGAATATTTGCATCAAAATTAAATAACTTAGTAAAAAATTTTAATTTTTTTGTACCAATTACAATTTTATTAGCATTTTCTTTTTCTACTATTCTATTCACTAAACTTACAGGCATTATAGAAGGTCTTCTTTCTTTTGTACAACTTTTAAAATTATTACCAAAAATACTCATCATTTTGTCTTTATTATCACCATTGTAAAATTTTATTTTATAATCATTTACTGTTTTATAAGATTCTATTTTATTTATATTTTTCTGATATTTCTCAGTTTCTTCATCAATTACAGTTTGTTCAACTTCTATTGGTCTTTTTTTTATAGTATCATCATCATCACTATCATCACCACTTAAAGCATCTGAATCAATAATATCATATGAAGTTTCTATAATATCAGTATTATTATAAATGTTTGTATATAATAAATGTAAATAGTACTCATTTTTGTTACTTTTTAATAATGTATTATATGTATTAAATATATTATTATACTTATTAAATATAGTATCATCTTTATTTAAATAAGTATTTTCATGATAACTTAAACGATTTGTAGAAGTTAAATCATAATTATTTGTAAATCTAATATAATTATGAAATGTATTTACAATATTATTTAATTCATTTAATGTATTTAAATTAGTAACATTTATGTAAAATATATCATTATCTATATCTATTTTTATGCTTGTTTTTTGATTATTTTGTCTTAATATACTCTTACAATAATCTTTATTATTATAATCAGTTCTATCTAATATAACATTTATATCTTCTATAATTTTACTATTATTACTTTCAAATTTTTTATAATTATTATAATATAAATATTCTTTTAATGGTGCTGATGTAGCATCTGAAGAAAAATTGCAGTTATAATTAATTCTTAAATTGCTTAAACTAAATGTAGATATATGTTTGAAGAATTTATGTAAATAATTATAAGAATCATAATTATAAGATTTCTTATAATATAAAGTAATTTTACTAGTTTTTATGCTTAAATCTTTAGCAGCGTCTATGGGTATTGATTTTTTATTTCTTGTTTTTAAGATTATTTCTGTATTACTAACATGATCTATATTATATATTTTATTATCGTAAATAACTTCTAAATTATCTATATAAATATCAAAAATAGTATTAAAAATAGTAATAAAATTAAAAAATTTATGTATATTATTTAATGGTATTTCTAATTCTAATTCTGTATAATTTAATACTAAATTAAAAGAAGACGATATATAATCATTATCATTATTAAAAACTATGATATTTCTAAGATTATAATCATTAAACTCGCTATAATTATTAATTTGTTTTTTATTGGCTATATTTAAATCTAATATATTTAGTATATTATTTATATTAAGTATTACATCATTAATATTAACATTATCAATATAATTTTCTAAAAAATTAAAATCTATAAAAAAATAAGTATTTTCTGTAATATATACATCAACTAAATAATTTGTTACAATATTATTTTTAATAAAATAAATTTTATAAATTAAGTAATTATCTTTTTCATTTATTTTAGTTGATTTAATTTTCTCAAATACATCTTGTTTTATAAATGGAACACCATTTTTTTTATGTAATTTATAAGTTGTTTTTATTTTTTTTTCCTTATAAGATAATATACACATAGGACATTTATCATTTAACTTTATACTATTATAATACTTAATCAAATCATGTCGTATGTGTCCGTTAATTTGTAACGATAATATATTTATACTTTTAATAAGTGTATTATATAATGTATTACTATTCTCTACATTTAAGATACTTGTATTTATTTTTTGTTTATTAATATGTTCATTATTATATATATTATCAAAAAATGTAAAGTTATCAATAGTATCTTTTAAATTTAAAGGAGTTGTAACATAATTATATTGTTTAAAAAATGCGTCATTAACAATATTGAAATTAAATTTTAAAATATTTTCATTATTTAAAAAATTTTTGTAATGATTTATAGGTTTATTTAATTCATTTTCTACAAGTGAATTATTTTCTATTAATCTTTTTATATATGGTACACTAATATAATATGTATAATTATTATTAATATTTCTATCTAGATATCCTATAACTAATTCATTATTAATTGAATTAATATTATCTAAATTAATTGTATCAATATTAAAATTTGTAATATCTAGTGAAGATTCATCATTAAATTTTTTATCAATATAATTCAATTTTTGATTAAAAGTAAAATTATCATATTCATCATTACTTAATATATTTGATGTAATATACTGTTTTAATGTTGAATTATCATAAAAATCCCATTTTGCACTTAAAAATCCACATATATTCTCAAATTTTACTGAATTATATAAAGGAATAAACTTTATAAAACTTATTTTAATTTTATTAATTACATCTACTAGTATATCATCACCGTATATATAAATATCTGTAAATATATGATTAATACTTATTGTTTCTTCATAATCTTCTTTATTACAAAATACTAAAATTTTTGATTCAAATGTAATTTCATAAATAGGATTATTCATAAATAATATATATATATATATTATTTAAATTTAATAAATTGATTTTAATTTATTAAATAGTTTAAAAAATACTTTATATATACCCCTATGACTGAAACAAATAATAATAATACACACATGTGGTTAACTAAATATGATAAAGTTTTTAATCAAGTAAGACAAGAATATATATTTAATAAATATGTAATATCATTTCCTAATGGTGAATCTTGTATAAATGCATTTATAAAATACGGTAGTTTAATTAGAAATAATGTTATTATTAATAATAATTCTATAGTATTAAATAATATTGATGAAATTAAATCAAATTTATATGTACTCTTAAGTTGTATTTTAAAATATAGTGAAGTTGTATTTGGTAAAACTCATGAGTATACATATATAAATTGTCGAAATTTATTTGAAAAAAAAAATAGTGATTATGGAGATGCTTTTGTAGACTATAAATCAATAGGAATTTTAATGAGACTAAATGATAAAATTAGAAGATTAGAATCCTTAACCCAAAAAACAAATGTAAATTTTGAATCTATTGAAGATACTATTTTAGACTCATTTAACTATGTAATATTAGCTCTTATTTTACTATAATTATTTTTCAATTATTATTTAATAAACCCTAATTTTTCACATTCTGTATAATTTAAAAATAATTCTCTTTTTAATATATCATCTAATTGTTTTTTTTTCATTAATGTATTTTCACTATATAATTCTTTAACAATTTTCATTAATTCTGTTGTATTTTTACACTCATCTTTTAAATCTTCAAACTTACCCCAAAACGTTGTAGATATTTGATGAATTAATACGGTTGATGTAGGACTCATAAATCTTTTTGTACCTGCTAAATACATAAATGTTGCAGCACTTGCAATATTACCACTAATATAAGTATGTATAGGAATTTTATTTCTTTTAATAAAATCATAAATACTTAATCCCATAAAAGCATCACCACCATTAGAATAAATATGTAAATTAATATTTGGTTCAAAATTATAACACAATGATTGATATTGTAATTCACTTGTTAAATTTTTGATTTGTTGTATAAGTTCTAATATTTGTTCCTTATATATATCCTCATAATAATAGATTTCATTTCCATGTGTAGTAATATTAAATTTATTTTTTTCTTCGCCATTATCATCATTATCGCTATCAATATTATTTTGTAATTTTCTTTTTTTATTTTTATGAGACATCTTATTATATTTATTATTGGTAAACTCCATTATATCTAATTAAAAAAAAAATCAATTTTAGATATTTTAAATTATACACCTTAATTTATATTTATTTTGTTATTCTTTTGTTATTCTTTTGTTATTCTTTTGTTATTCTTTTTTTAATTGAGCACACATTTTACGAGCATTATCGTATTCGGTATTAGCTATGTCTTTAATTGTAATATAATGATTATTACACCAGTTTTGCATATATGTAATTATATTATTTATATTTAATAAATGTTCTGTTGATTTACTAGATAGTGTATCATCTGGCATACTTACAGTTTCTTCTAAATCTAACGCTACTGTATTTTTAACATTCTCATCTGTCATTTGTTCACCGGTAATAGTATTTGTTACTTGTGGTGTATTATTGTTATCTAATTTACTTTGTAATTCTTCTATTTCTTCTGTTATTTGTACTT
>JGI20151J14362_10001999_pt1 | contig 14589 bp, 14 predicted proteins | sample COG_01_FD_14362 | JGI IMG/M metagenome (IMG submission 14362)
CACATTTGAACACATTGGGAATTAGTGCCCAACCTTTGGTGAGAAACTCTCTGGATAATTGGTCTTAAAATTATACTTTTATTTTTTTAAAAAATTATTCTGATTTTTAAAAATAATTGCAGATACTAACAGATCAACTTTTTATTTTATGATGCTCTACTGTATGTATAAGCCAACACAGTATCCATTGTCACAAATTCCCCATCGTGTTACTGGTGTAAGCCTACCTGCTACATTACGTAAAGGATGTGATTAGTTGGCTTAAATTTTTGTTTTGTTAAAAATTCTAAGAAAGAATGAATGAATTTTAATTTTAATTTAGAAATAATTTTAATACAATTGTTGACAAGTAATTATTTGAAAACTTCAGATGGGTGATGAGAATTGAATAAAATATCCACATTAATCAATTCAAATTATCTATCTAATGACGGTTTAAATTTTTGTTTTGTTTAAAATTCAAATTAAATATTTGTGAAGAATTTTTTAATATTTTTAACAAAAATGAAGAAAAGAAACAGGACTAGTTAAATGTGATTTTGAGTAAATATGTCTTGTCTATCAATCCATTATTTGTTAGGACACTTGAATGGTGAAGGACAATACACCTATGGGAAACGTGGAAATATGGAAATTTAAAGAAAGACTACGTTTTCCACTTTTTTATCATCATTTTTTTAATATTTTAGAAAAAATTAAACATTTGAATAGAAAATTTTAAGAGAATTTGAAATATTATAATTACAAATACTGTGTATGATGTTTCAAATTCAAGAATCTTGTAAAGAAAAAAAATGTGACTGTAAAGACCATGAAAACCAGAAAATTAGGCGTGGAAATAGGCGAAAATAATTGCTTGAAAAACAATTTAATCCAAATTTAGTCTATAATGGAATAGTTCATTTTTACATGGATAAAAAGGGGTATTCAAAAAAAAGGCTAATGAAATTGCTCAAGCAATTGTAAAAAGAGAAATTCAAAGAAGAATTTGTAAAAATGAATCATGTAAACATTTTTCGTATGATCATATTAGAAATGGAGAAACTTGTTTAGTAGCCGATTGTAAATGTAGGGAATTTACTAGATGAAATTATAAAAAAATTATTTCTAAATATACTTTTTAAAATGGATTATCTTCATACTGTTTTCTTTTATCTTTAATCATGGAACTCATTACATAAACAGCAAGTAACCCAAGTGATGCTGTTGAGATTATGCTGACCATGTCCATAATTAATGGAGTTGAATCCATATCCACTTTATTCATAGGTTATTTAATCTAATTATGCACCTAGATGAGTTTTATTATTTGATATTATCCCTGTCCTTCAATTCCCATTAATGTCAATGTTGATCTAATTTTAATAATTTTTCTAATTTTCCAGGTAATTGTCTCTCTCAATTTTTCTACTAATTCTGCTTGCACTTTTGCTAGAATATCATATGCTCCAAATGTGCCATGAACTTCAATTACTCCTTCAATTGATTTGAGTTCTGAAATTACAAATTCTTCTGAACCTAAATCACAATTTATTAGAACATATGCTGTAGACATTAAATTTTAACTCCAAACATAACAAATTATTCATTTTAAGATATTTAACTAATTATGATTTTTAATTTAAATTTTAATAACTATTTTACACATTTTAATGAAATTCATTTGAATTTATACAATATTTTTAAATATTTGTTTGATCTATACAATATCTAATATGGATGATAAAGATATTGAAATTTTAAAACATCTTTCAGTAGATGGCAGACAATCTGCACGACAATTATCTCATAGATTGGGTGTGTCTACTGTCACAATTCTTTCTAGGATTAAAAAACTAGAAGAAGAAAAAATCATCAAGGGATATTCAGTTCGTTTGAATCATGAATTACTTGGATTTGATATTACTGCAATAATTGAAATTAAAACTAACAAAGGTAAAATGTTAGATATTGAAAATGAAATTGCAAAAAATGATAGTGTAATTGCAGTTTATGATATTACTGGAGATGCCGATATGGTTGTAATTGCAAAATTCAAAACTCGTGAATTATTAAGTGAATTTATCAAAAAAATCTCTGCAATATCTAATGTTGAAAATACATTGACCCATCTCGTCTTAAATACAATTAAAGAAGATAACAGGTTGATTGAATAATTTTTTTATTTTTTGAGTAACTCTTTTTAAAAAAACTAATCTAGTTTAGATATGGGTTTTCTATCCAATTTTAAAAAAGATTTAGATGCTGCCAAACGAAATAAAGCTGCAAACATCAATGGAAAACATCTCAAAAAATTACTTACCAAATTCAAACAAGAGCGGGATCGTATAGAAACTGAAACAGGTGTTAGGCCTCAAATTGACAGCACCACTCAAATGTTTATGCAAAAAATTCTAAATGTGTGGATTTCTGAAGGTAAGGAAATCGATGAGGAAAAATTTTGGATAGAGGTTGATTATAATCGTCAATTTGATCATCCTGTTGAGTTTTATGAAAGACAGCGTTGATATTTTATTTCAAAATTACGCCTATATCCATCAAATTCATGTGTGTATAACCTGTTTTTATGTTGCCTTTTTGTTTTTGAAAAAATCTTGCTGAATCACTATTTTTTAAAAATTCTTTCATGACATTCAAATCCACTTTAACATTATCTATTATTGCACCTGCAAAATTGGAATTACCATCAATTCCATCGGTCCCCATTGATGCAATTGTGATTTTTTTAAATTTCTGTGTATTTTTTAAAATTCTTAATACTAATTCCTGATTTCTACCTCCTTCTCCTTTTCCTAATACTTTGACAGTTGGTTCTCCTCCAAAAATTAAACAGGTTTTTTGCTCTTCAGAAATATTCTCTAGAATTTTTTTTACAACCTCTTTGATATCTCCATAATTCTGAATTCTTGTCACTTTGTATCCTTTTGTTTTAGCTATTTTTTCCATTGATTCTAAACAATTGCTATTATTTGCAATTACGAAATTATCAATTTTTGATTCTTTAGGTGTTTCTGGTTTTTGATCATGCAAGCCATTTCCCAATACTTGTAGTACTTCAATTGGAATTTTTCTTTTTAATCTGTATTTTTCTATAATGTCCATTGCATCTTGATAAGTTGTATTATCCATGTATGTTGTTCCTGAAGCAATTGAAGATAGATCATCATCTTCGACATCTGACATGATCAAACTTATTCCATCACATTTCATATTTTGAACTAATTTTCCACCTTTGATTTTTGATAGATGTTTTCTAATACAATTGAATTCTTGAATTGTTGAACCTGATTTTAATAACAAATCTGTAACGTGAACTTTATCGCTTAATGTAATTTCATCTGGCATTGCTAGCAATGATGAGCCTCCTCCTGAGACAAGAAAAATAATTAATTCTTTATTTTTTTTATTCTCTACAAACTTCATAACTTCTTTTGCTGCTTTGACACTTGTTTTGTCAGGTTTAGGGTGATTTGAATTAAAAATTTGAAATTTTTTACCTTTGATTTTTGCTTTTGAGCCTTTTGGTATTACTATGATGCCACTTTTTATGGAAATTATTGAATTTATTGCTCTGGTCATTGAATCTCCTGCTTTTCCAAAAGCTACTGTGTAAATGTTGGAATATTTTGATATATCGATAATTTTTCCATTAATTTTAATTTCATTAGGTGTAATGTAATGTGGTAATATGTTCTGAGGATTTGCTGCTTGAAGACCTGCTTCTAAAATTTCCAAACAATCTTTTTTCTTATCAGTTACTGCTAATTCTTCAAAGTTCTGAATTATCATATGATCTACATCACTGTAAGATATAATAAACAAACCAATGGTGTTTTTTTATGCATACAGTACGCATTCCAAAAGTTATTAATTTTGGAGAAAATGCACTTGGTGAAACAGAATATCCAAAAAATGCCCTAGTTGTAACAACCGTTCCTCCAGCATTGTCTGACAAATGGTTAGCAAAAATGGGAATTCAGGATTATATGTTGTATGACCAAGTAAAACCTGAACCATCAATTGATGATGTCAATACTGTCATTTCTCAATTCAAAGACAAAAACCCTTCAGTTCTAATCGGATTGGGTGGTGGAAGTTCTATGGATGTAGTAAAATACGCTGCACCTGAAATGAATAAAGAAAAAATTCTAATTCCAACAACATTTGGAACTGGAGCTGAAATGACAACTTATTGTGTTCTAAAATTTGATGGAAAAAAGAAATTGTTACGTGAAGACAGATTCTTAGCTGACATGGCTGTAGTTGATTCCTACTTTATGGATGGAACTCCAGAACAAGTCATCAAAAATTCTGTCTGTGATGCATGTGCTCAAGCTACTGAAGGTTACGATAGTAAACTTGGTAATGACTTGACTAGAACTCTTTGTAAACAAGCATTTGAGATTCTTTATGATGCAATCATGAATGACAAACCAGAAAATTATCCATATGGATCAATGTTATCTGGAATGGGATTCGGAAATTGTTCAACAACATTGGGACATGCTTTGTCTTATGTTTTCTCAAATGAAGGAGTACCTCATGGTTATTCCTTGTCTTCTTGTACTACAGTTGCACACAAACATAACAAATCAATCTTCTATGATAGATTCAAAGAAGCAATGGATAAACTTGGTTTTGATAAATTAGAACTCAAAACTGATGTTTCTGAAGCTGCTGATACGGTCATGACTGATAAAGGACATTTGGATCCAAATCCAATTCCAATATCAAAAGATGATGTCGTAAAATGTCTGGAAGATATCAAGGCAGGTAATCTCTAAAAATTTCTTTTTTACTTCTTTTTCTTTTATTTACAAACTGCGAAATTGGCAGCTTTCTCAAACTTTTTATTATAATGATTTGAAATCATATCAATTGGCACATAAAAATCTCAAGTTTGGTATTCAAAATGGACTAAATGTTGCTAGAGCTGGATATACTGAAGATCAAATTCTCACAGCATGTATGCTTGCTGATAAAACTGGATATGATTCAATTTTCTATATGGACCATACAAACGTCCCACAATGGAAAAATGCAACCGTTTTAGATCCTTGGGTTATGTTATCTGCAATTGCTGCAGTTACAAATAATGTTGAATTAGGAACATGTGTTACCGACGCAATTAGAAGACACCCATCAAATATTGCCTTGGCTGCAATTACTTTGGATAGAGTATCTAAAGGAAGAGCNATTCTTGGTATTGGTGCAGGTGAAGCACAAAATCTAAAAGAATTTTGTATTCCATTTGAAAAACCAGTTTCAAAATGGGCTGAACAAATTGAAGTAATTAAAACACTTTATCATTCTGATCCTGATAACACTGTAGATTATGAGGGAAAATACTATAGATTAGAAAAAGCATGTTTACAAGCACCTCCAATTAGAAAACCACATCCACCTACTTACATGGCATCTGGTGGAAAACGAACATTAGATTTAACTGGAAAACTTGGTGAAGGTTGGTTACCTATTGGTTATACTCCAGAATTATTTGAAGATCATCGAATACAAATTGAAACTGCTATGGACAAATATGGCAGAAGTCAAGAAGATAAAGATAATTTTGAGATGGCATTGGACATTGATGTTTACTTTTCAGAAGATGCAGAAGCTTCATGGGCAAAAATGAAAGAAGCCGTCAAAGTTAGTTTGTTTAAACCAGAAATTTTGAGAGTTCATGGATTAAAAGAAATTGAAGGATTTGATTTCGTCAAATACTTTACAGAATATTCTATGTCTGACCAAAGTTGGATTGTCAAAATGCGAGAGGCTGCAACTAAAATTCCAGATCCTATTGCCCGTTCATCAACTGCAGTCGGAACTCCTGAAGATATCATTCCTGTATTTGAGAGATTCATGGAGGCTGGTGTTAACCACTTTGTTATTAGATTCTGGGGTAAGAATTACTTTGGTTCAATTGATAAATTTGCAAGTCATGTTATGCCTGCACTACGTCAGAAAAACAAAGAAAAATTCGGTTAATCCTAAACTGTTATAACACAATTTATTGTGAAAATTTTACGTATTATTATGAATGATGATTTACCAGATACTGTAAAAAAATGTCTTGATATTTTAGATGAAAATTTAGAAATTCTGTCTAATATTGAAATAGATTTGAATGATGAAAAAAATGATGAATTAGTTCCTGAAATGAAATTACATCATCTATATGATATGAGTGAAGATGTTGCAGAATCAGAAAAAATTAAACGTGCTGAATCAAAATTCATGAGACGACAATCTGAAGATTTTTAGCGATTTCGTGAATTGTGCTGATTTTTATTTTTTGCAGATTGTTTTAATTTTCTTTTAGTAGCCTGTTTCAGTAATCTTTTTCTTGTTCGTTCTGTGGAATTTGTTGAACCCTGAATTATCTTTGTTTTACTTCCATCTCTTAACATGATCTCCTTTCCTTTGAATCTAAATTCAACATCTCGACATTTTATGTAATATCTTCTAAGACAAAAAAATATTCTATTATTGGTCCCATGCATTTCTTTGATTTCTCTAGATTTTTTTAATTCATTGATTATATTACGAAGTAATCCTTTATCGATATCCGTAATTCTATGTAATTCTCTAAACCAGATAAATTTTGATTGTGAGCCCCATTCTTCTAAAATGTTGATTACTTGATTTGTTGCTTCTTCCCTTTCTTCATCAAAATCCATCAGTTTTAATCAAATTAGTCTTAAATTTAGCAATTTACATTAATGAAAAGTTTGAATCAATAAAGTCAATTTTTAGAATGTTCTGTATTTTTGATTATTTTTGTAATTAGTTAGTATGACTAAAGAAATAAAGATTGAATGTAATGAATTTGGATGCAAAATATTACAAATTAAGGAATTATCCAAAGATTTAGATTCTGAATAATTCTATCTTTTTGATTTTTTCTTCCTTTCTTTTAATCTTGATTTTGTTACTTTCACTGACTGTTTTTGATTATTTTCCATTTTTTTTGCAGTTGAATCAATTTGTTTGATAATTTTTTCCTGTTCTTCTATTGAACTTGTTTTGAGAAGTTTCTTTTTTAATTTTTTTAATTGGTTTGAATAACTGTTGAATTCTCCTCTTAAATCATTCAAATATGGATCATCCATGTGAACTCTGAATCTTTCTTGTATTTTAGGTATTTTTTTACAGGGATTTGATCTTCATTTATAAAATAATTTTAAACAATTAATTCATGCAACTTGTTGGTATTCTAGAAATAAAATCTTATGAAAAAATTAAAGAATTTCTTAATGATGAACATGTTGGTAGAATTTCTAGTATTGATGTAAACGGATTTCCTCAAATAATTCCTATGAATTTTGTTTTTCTAAATGATGCCATTTACATGCATTCACATGTAAAAGGTGAAAAATTAGATAATATTTCTAATAATGATAAAGTTGGATTTGAATCTGACCGTGAATTAGAATTTTTACCTTCATATTTTGAAGATCCTCATAATGCTTCTTTAGCTGATACATTGTACATTAGTGTTGTAATCAAAGGAATTGCATCTTTTGTATCTGACAGGTCTGAAAAAACTTTAGCTCTTAATGGATTGATGAAAAAATATCAGCCTGAGGGAAATTATGATCCTTTGGAATCCAAAATGCGTGTTTTGGATGCTGTATCTGTCATAAAAGTAACTCCAAAATCATTACATGGAAAATACAAGATTGGACAGCATATGAGTTCTAATGATAGAATGGTTTTAGCTAAAAAGATACTTGAAAGAAATTCTCCAACTGCACAAACTACTCTGAAGATAATGGGATTTGAAGTGATTGATGGTGGTTTACGAATGGTTGATGAGCCCAAGTGGTAATTATCCCGATATCACCATTGCTTTAAATTCAGTTTTTAGTGATTGTGAATGTTGAAACAAATTTCTAAATTTGACTTAGTATCTGAATATGCTCCTACTGGTGATCAACCTGAAGCCATTGATGCTTTAGTTGATGGTGTAGAAAAAAAATCTGTTCAAACTTTACTTGGTGTTACAGGAAGTGGCAAGACTTTTTCAGTTGCGAATGTCATTGCTAGAACTGGTAAAAATACACTTGTAATTTCTCATAACAAAACACTTGCTGCTCAATTATATGCTGAATTGAAACAATTCTTTCCTAAAAATAATGTTGGTTATTTTGTTTCATACTATGATTACTACCAACCTGAAAGCTATTTGCCCCAAACTGATACTTACATTGAAAAGGATACCCAAATTAATGAAAAAATTGAAAAATTACGATTAGAAGCAACTGCAATGTTGCTATCTGGAGAGCCTACAATCATTGTCTCTACTGTTTCTTGCATCTACTCTTTAGGTAATCCTCAAGAATGGAAAGATTCTTCAATTTTAGTTGGCACTGGAGATGAAATCAAAAGAACTGATTTAATTCGAAAATTAGTTGATGCTCGATATGAGAGAAATGATCTTGAAGTATCTCCTGGAAACTTTAGAGTAAAGGGGGATACTATTGATATTACTCCCGCATATTCTGAAGATATAATTAGAATTTCCATGTTTGGCGATGAAATTGAAAAGATTACTCTGCTTGATCATGTCTCTCTAAAAGAAAAAAAGAAAATAAATCAAATGACTATTTTTCCTGCAAAACATTATTTGATTGCTAAGGATGTTACAAAAAGAGCTGTAAAATCTATCAGGGCTGAACTAAAACAACATTTACCAAAATTGAACGAACTTGAAAAGCAGCGACTTGAAATGAGAACAAATTATGATTTAGAAATGATTGAAGAATTAGGTTATTGTTCTGGTATTGAAAATTATTCAAGACATTTTGACGGACGTAATGAAGGAGATAAAGCATATTGTCTAATGGATTTTTTTGGAGATGATTATCTTTTGGTAATTGATGAATCCCATGTAACTTTACCGCAACTACATGGAATGTACAAAGGTGATTATTCTAGAAAAGACAAGCTTGTCACATATGGTTTTAGATTGCCTAGTGCATATGATAATCGACCATTAAAATTTGAAGAATTTGAAGAATATATTCAAAATACTATTTTTGTTTCTGCTACTCCGTCTGAATATGAAAAAAAAATATCTGCAAAAATTGTTGAACAATTAGTTAGACCTACAGGATTGCTTGACCCACAAATTGAGATTAGGCCAACTAAAGACCAAATGGATAATTTGATTTCTGAAATTAATGAAAGAACTAAAAATTCTGAACGAGTTTTAGTTACTACCTTAACTAAAAGAATGGCTGAGGATTTAGCTGAATATCTATCAAAAAAAGATGTTAAAGTTCGATATATGCATTCAGAAATTGATGGATTACAAAGAACTGAAATTATTCGTCAATTGCGTTTAGGAGAATTTGACGTTTTAGTGGGAATTAATCTTCTACGTGAGGGCTTGGATATTCCTGAAGTTTCACTTGTTGCAATTCTTGATGCTGATAAAGAAGGCTTTTTACGGAATTTTACTAGTTTGATACAAACTTGTGGTAGAGCTGCAAGAAATGCAACTGGTACTGTGATAATGTATGCTGACACAAATACTAAATCCATGAAAAATACAATTGATGAAACTTCTCGTCGTAGGCAAAAACAAATTTTATACAATGAAGAACATGGAATAGTCCCAAAAACAATTATGAAATCTGTTCCTGAACAAGAAATTGTGTTAGATGAATCAAAACTAAAATCCATACATGATCTTAGAAATGATGTAATTGACTTAGATGCTCAAATGAAAAAATATTCTGAAGAGTTAGACTTTGAACAAGCAATTTCTTGTCGTGATAGAATTAAAAGATTAGAAAAGGAGATTGAATACAGAAATGATAGATAATAAATTAAAAATTAGAGGAGCTCGCCATCATAATTTAAAAAATATTGATGTAGATATTCCTAAAAATCAATTGGTAGTAATTAGTGGTTTATCTGGATCAGGAAAATCCACTTTGGCATTTGATACCATTTATGCTGAAGGACAACGAAGATATGTTGAATCACTTTCCTCTTATGCTCGTCAATTTTTGGAAATGATGGATAAACCTGATGTTGATTCAATTGAAGGATTGTCTCCTGCAATTGCAATTCAACAAAAAACTACTAGTAAAAATCCACGTTCAACTGTTGGTACTACTACTGAAATTTATGATTATATGCGTCTACTTTTTGCTAGAATTGGAATCCCTCATTGTACAAATTGTAATAGAAAAATTTCTACACAATCTGTTGAACGAATTTGTGATTCTGTACTCAAAGATTTTTTGGGACAAAAAATATTGATTTTATCTCCTCTTATCCAAAGAAAAAAAGGTACCTATGAGAAACTCTTTGAACAAATCAAAAAAGATGGATATTCTAGAATACGACTAAACGGCGAAATTTTGAGCCTAGATGATGGTATACCTCCATTAGATCGCCAAAAATGGCATAATATTGAAATTGTTGTAGATAGAATTTCAACAAGTAAATCTGAAAGATCTAGAATTTTTGAGGCTATTCAAACTGCAATCAAAGCTTCAAAAGGTGATGTAATGATTTCATCAGATAAATCTGAAAAAATCTTTTCTCAAAATAATGCTTGTCCGCATTGTGGATTAACAATTGGTGATCTTGAACCTAGAAATTTTTCATTTAACTCTCCATTTGGATTATGTAAAACATGCAATGGTTTGGGAGTTAAAATGGAATTTGATGCTGATTTAGTGATTCCTGATAAATCTAAATCCATTTTAGATGGTGCAATTGTTCCTTGGAGTGGAAGATTTTCTGCATTCCGGAGACAAGCATTAAGAACAGTTGGTCAAAAATTTGGATTTGATCTTATGACTCCAATTGAAAAAATAAAACCAAAACATCTACAAATTATTTTAAATGGAACATCTGATTTAATTGATTTTCAATATAATTCAAAATCTGGAGATTCTTCATGGAAGTACACTAATGCATTTGAAGGTGTACTGGTAAATCTTCAACGAGTTTTTCTAGAAACTGATTCTGAATCAAAACGTGAATGGCTTAAGCAGTTTATGCGTGATACTCATTGTACTGCATGTAATGGTAAAAAACTAAAACCAGAATCTCTTGCAGTTACAATAAATGATTTAGGAATAATGGATGTGTGTGATTTATCTATCACTAATTGTTTTGATTTCTTTTCTAATCTGAAATTGACTGATACAGAACAGCATATTGGAAGAGATATTCTTAAAGAAATTAAAGAACGCTTAGAATTTTTAATTAATGTTGGATTAAATTATCTCACTTTAAATCGTCTTAGTTCCACATTGTCTGGTGGAGAATCTCAGAGAATTAGATTGGCTACTCAAATCGGTTCTAATCTCACGGGTGTTTTGTATGTGCTTGATGAACCTACAATTGGATTGCATCAACGTGATAATGCTAGACTAATTAAAACGCTAAATAAGCTACGAAATCTTGGTAATACAATCATTGTTGTAGAGCATGACGAAGAAGTAATACGAAATTCAGATTGGATTATTGATTTAGGTCCTGGTGCCGGGATACATGGTGGTAATATTGTTTTTGAAGGGACAATTAAAAAGATCTTACAGTCAAGTACATCTGTAACTGGAACTTATCTTAAAGATGATTCTTTAATTCTTTTAGAAAATAAAATTCGTAAACCTGAGGGTTCCTTAATTATTAAAAATGCATCTGAAAATAATTTGAAGAATCTTGATGTTGAAATTCCTTTGGGACTCTTTGTATCTGTAACTGGGGTTTCTGGATCTGGAAAATCTACGCTGATAAATGATATTTTGCTTAAAAGTTTAGAAAATCATTTTTCTAAAACACATATCAGTTCTGGTGCTCATAAAGAAATTTCTGGTATAGATAATATTGATAAAGTAATTGCTATTGATCAATCCCCTATAGGTAGAACCCCTCGTTCAAATCCTGCAACATACATTGGTGCTTTTACTCCTATCCGAGAATTGTACTCTAATACTGCATTATCAAAAGAACGTGGATATGCTCCAGGACAATTTTCTTTTAATGTTGCTGACGGAAGATGTTTTGCATGTGAGGGAGATGGTGTTAAGCAAATTGAAATGCAGTTCCTATCTGATGTCTATGTAAAATGTGATGAATGTAAAGGAAAACGATATAATTCTGAAACATTATCTGTATTGTATAAAGGAAAGAATATTTCTGACGTTCTAGAAATGACGGTTTATGAGGCATTAAATTTCTTTGAAAATGTTCCATCTATTCAAAGAAAATTACAAACTGTTAATGATGTTGGTTTAGGATATATCAAACTTGGACAATCTTCTACCACTTTATCTGGTGGTGAGGCTCAAAGAGTTAAACTAGCTTCAGAATTATCAAAACGTGGTACTGGCAAAACTCTTTACATTTTAGATGAGCCTACAACTGGTTTACATTTTGCAGACGTTCAAAAATTACTAGATGTTTTAAACAGATTAGTTAATTTGGGAAATACTGTAGTGGTAATTGAACATAATATGGACATCATTAAAAATTCAGATTGGTTGATTGATCTAGGTCCTGAAGGTGGAGATGAAGGCGGTAGAATTGTAACTTCTGGTACTCCTCTTGATGTTTCTAAATCTCCTGGTAGTTACACTGGAAAATATTTGAAAAAATTAATGAAAAAATGACTTTTGATATTTCTAAAATTACAATTCCAACTAATCCTGGTATTTATTTGATGAAAGATTCTGATGAAAAAATAATTTACATTGGAAAGGCAAAAAATCTCAAAAATCGTGTACGTTCTTATTTTAATAAAAATCAAAATTATAAAACTCAAAAATTAGTTGAAAATATTTTTGATATTGAATTTGTTTTAACTGATAATGAAAGTGAGGCTTTTCTTTTAGAATCAAATATGATTAAGAAATATCGCCCACGATTTAATATTGAATTAAAGGATCAGCAACGCTATACATACTTGAGAGTTTCTGATGAAAAATATCCTAGATTATTAGTTGCTAGAAGAACTAGGGATGGTAAATTTTTAGGCAAGGGAAAATTTTATGGTCCTTTTACTCAAGGTAGCTCTAAGTTACTTACCATTGGTACTTTGAGAAAAGCATTTCAAATTCGAATTTGCAAAACTTTACCAAAAAAAGTTTGTTTGGAATATCATTTAGGTAATTGTGAAGGCCCATGTGAATTTAAAGATGCTCAAGAAAAATATCCTGATCATGTTAAAAAATTAGAGGATGTGTTGAAAGGTAAAAACGATACAAAAATTTTTACAAAAAAATTAGAAGATGAAATGCATCAAGCTGCAGAATCCCAACAATTTGAGCGTGCAAAGGATATTCGTGATACTTTGATCAGGCTTGGAAGTCTTCAAACAAAACAAAAAATGGAATATGTTGAAAATTCTGATGAAGAGTATTTTGGAATTGGAATTCAAGAGCAAACTGCCACAATAATGAATTTTAGAATGATCAATGGGGTGATTCGAGATAGTGACAAGTTCTTTTTTGATTTGGTTGGTGATAATTCCTTTTCAAATTTTCTTTATCAGTATTATTCAACGCATAAAATTCCTAAATTCATTATCGTTAGTGAAATTCCCGAAAATCAAAAATTACTTGAATCTTTACTATCTGAACAATCTGGATTTAATGTAAAAATTATGACTCCTACACGTGGTAAAAAAAACGATATAATGAATTTAATATTAAAAAATATTCAACTAATTCATTCTAAAGGTGCCAATCCTGCACTGGTTGAATTACAAGAATTCTTGAATTTACCTGTACTGCCAAATAACATTGAATGTTTTGATATTTCTAACCATGGTGCTGAATTTGCAGTTGGATCTATGTCTAGTTTTATTGATGGCACTCCAAACAAATCTGGGTATAGAAAATTTAAAATTAAAACTATTCAAGGTAGAGATGATTTTGCTATGATTGGTGAAGTCATTAAAAGAAGATATTATCGATTGTTAGAAGAAAATTCTGATTTACCTGATTTGATTTTAATTGATGGTGGAAAGGGACAACTGAATGCTGCATTGAAATCTTTAGAATCTCTTGGATTGAAATTACCTTGTGTTTCTTTAGCAAAAGAAAATGAAGAAGTCTATCTTCCAAAAATTAAGGAACCTGTTATAATCCCCAAAAATAAAAAGTCATTACAAATTTTACAACATGCTCGGGATGAAACTCATAGATTTGGTGTGGCGTATAATAGAACTATTAGGAAAAATAAAATAAAATAGAAAAAAGGAAAATTTTTGGTTAGTTAACTGTAACACTACCAATCATCCAAGGATGAACCATACAGAAGTAATCGTAGTAACCTGCATCATCAAATGTATGTGAGAATACACCTTTTGCCATAAGTAGACTGCTGTCAAATACTCCAGATGGACCATTTGCTGGGCTACCACCTGTTACAGTATGTGCTGCATTGTCTACATTATCCCAAGTTACTGTGTCTCCAGCATTAATGGTGATGTCTTGTGGTAAGTAACATGCATTAGATGTTTCACATCCTGGTGCACCACTTCCCATTGCAGTTTCAACGATATGTGTTTCTGGACCTGCTGCTGCATCTGCTGCTGCGGCTGCTGCTTCAACATCT
>JGI20151J14362_10002008_pt1 | contig 14551 bp, 8 predicted proteins | sample COG_01_FD_14362 | JGI IMG/M metagenome (IMG submission 14362)
GGTCCCGGGACGTGAGAGTACCAGCTTTTTCCACCACAAAACGGGGGTAAATGACCCATTGAAACTGGAAAAACGTACTCGAAAATCGTATGCGTTTATAGACAGAGAACAAGAGCCGAGATATGAGAAATCTTGTCCTGACACGCTGTCAAACATCGAAATAAATATCAACGCTTTTTTGATGGGACACGGGCGAAAAAGGGGATTCACGACTCGAGGAAAAGTCATCTCGGCCATTTCGGCTTCTCCGATGTTCCTCCCTCTTCGATTCGCCCCATGATTGAAACTTCCAATCGTCATCCCAAGCCAGTTGTACTGCTCTTCAACCAGAGAAACCAACCGTCGTCTCGACCAATGAAAATAATCATAATGAAAGTTGGCGTTGACCAAATCCACGTCCCAGGTCCTACGAGGGCTTATTACGGTCACGTTCGAATCTATTTCTGGTATCGCCCAACAATCGACCCGAAAATCCGCCCAGCGTTACCATGGTACCGAATTGCGAAATACGAAAACTCCTCCGGCTCTCTCTTCAGGAACTCGATTGAAAATTTACCTGGTGACAGGGAACCACCGCGCCCGACATAACGGGAGACGCGCGGAGGACAGGCGCGTCGGGATAGGTCCCGGTTCGGATCAAGGAGACGACCGGGGAGATGGAGGGTGAGGAGGAGCCGCCGCCCTCGCCGCTGTTCGTCGAGGGAGGAGCGTCGGCGTTCACCTCGGAGCTGGTGCCGACGAGCCGGGTCGATGATGTGGTGGGAGGCCCGAGCGCGCCCGCGTTCCCGCCGATGGGCGCGCCGATGGGTGGGGCGGCGCCGACGCTGGTGCAGCCCACGCTGTTCTCGTACAATGCGAACGATCTCGTGTGGGCCAGGGCGGGCACCAAGGGTAACCAGCCCTTCTGGCCGGTGCGTGAGACTTCAAAAACGTTCACCAAATCCCCTAAAACCTGAGAGATTTCCAAACCGCCCCGCCGGACCCGAACCTGACCTCCGATCCCCCGAACGCTTCTCATTCGCATCGCAGGGACGCATGATCGACGTGATGGAGGCACCCGAGGGTGTCCGCAGGGAGGCGGTCCCGAACAGCGTCTGCGTCCAGTTCTACGGCCCGTCAGCTTCCAAGGGCAGAGACAGGGATTACTGCTGGGCAACCGCCGAGCAGCTCGCGCCCTTCGGATTGAACCTCGCGCTCCTCGAGCAGCAGAACATACCCAAGCGCATGCGACCCACCGCGTACAGGGAGGCGCTCGTCGAGGCCAGGGCACTTTACGAGGAGCACGGGAACAACGTCAGCGCCGTCGTCGCGTTCGACCCGGAGGAAGCCGCGGCGGATGCCGCCGCCGCCGACGACCTCGAGGACGCGGACGCGCCGCGGTGCTCGTCGTGCTCCCTCGCGCTCGACGCACCGGGCGGGCACAAGGACACGGGGCGGTGCAGGCTATGCGCCAAGCTGTACCGCGAGGGTCAGTACTGCCCGGTGTGCGACAAGGTGTGGCAGTGGGCCAACTGCCCGGCGATGGTCGGGTGCGACTCGTGCGACTTTTGGGTGCACTGCGCGTGCGACGAGCCCGCCAAGACGGTGATGGCGGCGCAGGAGAGGGGCGACGAGGTCGACTACCACTGCCCGCGGTGCAGGGTCAAGGCTGACGAGGCTGACGATAAACGAAAGGAGAAGGAGGCGAAGAGCGCGGAGAAGGAGGCGGCTAGGCGAGCCAAGCTGGAAACTAAACGAGCCGCCAAGAAGGCGGGCAAGTCCGGCAAGGTCAAGGCGCTCGGCGTGAGCCCGAAAGGAAAGGTGAAGAAGAGGGGCCGGCCGCCGAAATCGCCGGTGGAACCGCCGAATAAAAAAGGTCGACCCCTCGGGAGCGGCAAGTCGCAGGCTTCAATCGCCGCGCGAAAGATCAAGGAACAGATGGGGAACGTGAAGCCTCCGATGAGGCACCCCAAAGCCCCGGGCGGGATCCCGCGTCGTCCAAAGTCCGCGTGGCAGCTCTTCGGCTCCGATTTCTTCAAGCGGTACAAGGTGGAGCACGCGGGCGAGGATATGGACTTTGCGTCGTTGTACAAGATCCAAGGTCAGGCTTGGCGGGACGTGTCCAAGGAGGAGCGAGCCCGGTACGAGCACCTCGCCGCGAAGGAAACCGTCAAGTTCCGAAAGTACAAGCAGCAGCTCGAGGCCAACGGTCTGGCCGTCGACGACCTGCTCAACAACGGCAAGGCTTACGGCGGCCGGAGCCCCAAGCAGAAGCCGGTCAAGGCTGTCAAGGTGAGGCCGTGCGATGCGGAGGCTGACAAGGACGAGATGGACGAAAACGGCNGGCTCGACATGGGCGGCGGCCTCACGAAGGACCCAAAGACGGGTAAAATATACGACTTCGAGGGGAACCCGCTGTTGGGCAAGGAGGCCGAGGCTGCGGAGGCTGGCTGGCGGCCGAGGATGGATCGCCGCGCGTCGCACTGGAGCCAGCACTTCAAGGTTGAGGACATCATGAGCCGACCCGAGCGGGTGGAGGTTGAGTGCAACGGCGTCAGGGCCCATTTCCTGGTCCGCGAGTTCAAGATGCTGTGCCAGTGCAGCCAGTGCAAGGGTCAGGGCAAGCCGCTGTCCGCGACGGAGTTTGAGAAGCACGCGGGGATGGAACAGGCGAAAAAGTGGAAGGCTTCCATCCGCATGATCGAGCCGGCGAGGATGCCGATTGGGCGCTGGCTGGACGGCGGCAAGAGCAAGCGAAAAAGCGCCGCCGCGTCGGTCGACGTCCAGAAGAAGGGCAGGAAGGGCAAGTTCCCCGAGCTCGTGCACGGGAAGAAGAGGAGCTACCAGATGGTTCGCGTGCAGTGGTCCGTGGACAGGTGCGCGGTGTGCGACGACGACCGCGACTTTGACTTTGACCAGCTCGTCACCTGCGACGGCTGCGGCATCTCNGTCCACCAGAGCTGCTACGGCATACCCGAGATCCCCGACGACGCCGTCGGGTTCCTCTGCAACGCTTGCGAGCACACCGGGGGCGACACGTCTGAGACNCCCCTGTGCGTGCTGTGCCCCGTGGAGGGCGGGGCTCTGAAGCCGACCACGAAGCCCAGCGCTTGGTGCCACAGCGCGTGNTGCCAGTGGATCCCCGAGACGACGGTGGTGGACATCGACCGCATGGAACCCATCGACCAGATCGAGACGATCCAGCGCGAGCGGTGGGAGCTGCTGTGTACCGTGTGCAAGCAGCGCATGGGCGCCAAGATCCAGTGCGACGCGCCGGGGTGCTACCTCTCCTATCACCCGCTCTGCGCCCGCGCGGCTGGTCTGTTCATGCAGGCGAACCTGGACGACGACGACGACGATGATTCGCCGTTGCAGATGATCAGCTACTGCCACCGCCACTGCAGGGTGGACACCGAGAGGGCGGCGCTCTACAGCGGCGGCGAGGGTAAATCCATCGGCCGCGACGGCAAGCTCGTCGAGGCCAAGGAGGACCACACGAAGAAGCTCACGAAAGGGGTCAAGAAACGGATGGAGGAGGAGAAGAAAAAGTCAGAGCAGGAGGCGGAGGAGCGCAAGGCTGTCGAGGACGAGGCGCTGGATACCCCGGAGGATGAACGCGGCGCGGCGAGGTGCAGGGAGTACGCGCCCCAGGGTCACCCAAGAACGGAGGCTGGCGACGAGATCATCATGGCGCTCGACAGCGGACCGAACATGCGCCGAGCGCTGCAGCACGGCCTCGGGCACGGCCCGGGTAGGAAAAACAGGGGCCCGCGTCGCCGCGAGAGGGAGGCTTGGGTGCAGTGCGAGTCGTGCAACAAGTGGCGCCGCGTGCCGCAGTCGCAGGCTGAGGAGTTCTCGAGGGCGGATGCCGGCGAGTGGATATGTTCCGTCAGCTCCCACCCNNNGATAAACAGCTGCGACGTCCCGCAGGAGCTCGAGGACGACGACATCGACGCCAGGATCGCGATGGGCGACGAATGCCCCTTCTACGACGACGACGACCTCGACCCGCCCGAGATCATCGCCGAGGAGCCCGTGCCCGAGGACGAGGAAGACGAGGAGGAGGAGGAGGGCTATGAGGGGAACGAGGAGGAGGAGGACGATGAGGAGGAGGGGAACGAGGAGTCATCCTCAGAGCCCGACGACGAGGACGTCAAGGAGCTGCGGGACGTGGAGAACGAGGACTGGGACGGTCACGGAAAGTCCGTTGAGGAGCCCCTCGCGATTGCGGCTGCCGTTGGCGACGATGATGACGACCTCGCGCCCCCCGCCAAGCGCGTCCGGTTCGAAGACGCCCTCGCCCAGGTGGAGGAGGACGACGGCGACCTGCCCTCGGCTGTTTTTTCGGATAACCCCATCGTGTCCGAGGTCAAGCTAGAGGCTGAGAGCCCGAGGTTCCCGGAGGCGATGATCGCCGCCGCGATGATGGTACCGTCGCCCATCGAGGAGTCCCCGGCTGTCAAGCCGAAGGCGCCCGCGATGACGCCGGAACAGGCGCTGGCTGCCGCGATGGCCGCGAGCGACGACGACGACGATGACGATGACGCCGAGGAGGCACCCGCCGCCATGGACGTGGACTTGGACGGCAACGCCGACGCGGAGGTCAAGACTGAGGGAACTGAGGACGGGGAAGGTGAGGACGGGGAGGGTGAGGACGGGGAGGGATCCGAGGAGCCCCCGGCTGAGCCCGCCGCGCCACTCTCCGACCTCCCCGACGTAAGGGTTGTCTGCAAGAGCTTCCACGGCATGTTCCGGCCGCGCGATAACCTCATCGAGTGCGAGTGCGGTCGGTGCGTTCGCGAGCGGGAGGAGCCGAAGGGCAAGACCGGGGAGAGGCTGGGCATCTTCGAGCCGAACAGGTGGGAGGTGCACGCGGGGATGGGACACGCGAAAAAGTGGAAGCAGTCCATCGTCGTCATCGACCCCAAGTTGCAGCCGGAGGTTACGCCCGAACGCGAGGGAAAACCCGATCCCGTCGAGGTGACCTTCGGTCAGTGGCTGGATGATAACGGCCTTAAGGTTGAGGTTGTTCAGAAGTCGCGCAGACGGAAGATTGGCCGCCCCAAGGCGGACGACGACAGGCCCAAGGCGCCGCCGAAGCCGAGGGCCCAGTACTCCAAAACCAACCGCAACAAAACCGCCCTCGCGACTCTCGCCATCGACCTCGACCTCGACCTGAACAAGGCGTCCGATAACTTCGAGGAGAAGGCGCGCGCGCTCATCGGCCGTCGCGTTCGCGTCAACTGCAACGCCGGTCCCAAGGGTGCGCCGCTCATCCTGGGTGGCGCCCCCAACAAGCCTCCGGAGTGGGTCTCCGGCACGGTTCAGGACATGAAGTCCTCGCGCGGCGGATGCAGGCACCTCATCCTCCACGACGATGGCTCGCACGAGTGGTACTCGCTCAACCGCGTGCAGACGGAATGGCCGGGTGGCGAGGATGGCGACGACGAGGAACCCGACCTGACGTTCATGCCCGCGGCTGAGGTGCCCAAGGGTAGCGTGCAGGGATCCAGGCGCGGGCTCAGCGGGCTCCAGTCCATGCTGGCGCTGTCCAAGGCGCCCCCCGCCAAGAAGGGCACGCACTCGATGCCGGTGATCAAAGAGGAAGACGGCGACGGCCCCGATATCAAACAGGAGGACCCGTCCAAGCCCCCGGGACGCGTGAGGGAGAAGGAGGCGTGGCTTCGCTGCGGCAACGTCGAGTGCTGCAAATGGCGCCGCGTCCCCGAGTCCGTCGTGGCTGCCCTCGAGCGAGAAAAAACGGACGCCGCCGCCGCCGCGTTGGAGGCCAAGGAGGCAGCTGACCGCGGAGACGCCGGCGCGGCCGCAGCTGCCGCCGCGCGTGCCGCCCCGCCCCAACCGTGGACGTGCGACCGCTCCGGGGATGAGGCTAGGAACGCGTGCGACGCCGAGCCCGAGTTTGGCGAGGCGGAAGTTTCCGTTCGCATCGCAGCCGCCGAGCGCGGTGAGGCGCCGCTCAGCATGTACGCCGACGGCACGGTGTGTGACGACGAGGAGGAGAAACCGTTCATCGATAACGGCCTGGAGGGCGTCCTTCCCGACGACCTCCCCGACATCGTCACCGTCATCTGCCGCCACAAGGTTGGCGAGTACTCCCCGCGGACCGGGATGATCAGGTGCCTCTGCCCGAGCTGCGTGATCGCCACGAAGGAAGGGAGGGACGACGAGTCCCTGCAGGAGCCCAACCGGTGGGAGATGCACTGCGACATGGGACAGGCGAAGAAGTGGAAGGCTTCGGTGAGGGTCGTGCTCGAGGGGCACAAGACGATGCCGGTGGGCAAGTGGCTGGAGGGCTTTGGCATCGCGGTTGCGTCCAGGCGCGCGCCCAGGCAGCAGAGGCAGTTCGGCCCCAAGCGCTCCAAGCTGAAGAGGATGAAGGAGCGCGGGGAGCTGGAGGAGGAAACCTACCGCCGGCTGATGCCCATGAAGGGATGGAAGAAGGGGGGCGAGGTGCACCGGGGGCCGCCCCCGAGGAGCGGCAAGCGCGAATTCGTCGAGCTCATCCCCTACAAGGTCAACGGCGCCAAGCTCAGGAGCAAGGGTGGGAACAACTCGTGCGGATACGCCGCGCCGGGTGCGGGCGGCGTCGGTGGCGGCGTGAAGACCGGCAAGGACCCCGCGAAGGCGGAGGGCGTGGGTCTCCCCGAGGCGACGGTGTTCACTCCCAGCGAGTGGGAGGCCCAGGTTGCGTCGCGGCTCGCGGCTAAGACCACCGGCGCCGTCGCCGTCGCCGCCATGGCCGAAGCTGCCAAGATCGTGGACGAGGGTAAGGGGGTGCGCGAACGCGTGGCCGAGTGCCTGCGTTTGCGACGCGAGCGGCTGACCTTCGGCAAGAGCAACATCCACGGCTGGGGCCTCGTGGCGAAGCAGTTTCTCAAGGCTGGCTCGATGGTGATCGAGTACGTGGGCGAGCGCGTGCGTCCCAGCGTGGCGGACCTTCGGGAGAAGGTGTACGAGCGCACGGGACACGACGTCTACCTCCTCGCCGCGGACTCTAAGACGGTCGTGGACACCACCGTCAAGGGTTCCATCGCCAGGTTCACCAACCACAGCTGTACGCCGAACCTGTACACGAAGCTGGTCACCGTGGACGGCGACTCCAGGATATTCTTCTTCACCCGCATCGACGTTCACCCGGGGCAGGAGCTGACGTACAACTACAGGTTCGACGCCGAGAGTGGGAAGGTGCCGTGCTACTGCGGGGCGAACAACTGCCGGGGATTTCTCTGCTGAGAACCCCGCCCTGAACTACGTCGAGCGCGACGAAAACAGAGACGCGAGAAACGCGCAACTGAACGATTTTTATAAACAAACAATCTGTCCAATACAATGACTGTCCTTACTGCTTACCAACCGCACACCTCCTCAATGATTTAACCCATCCTCCCCGAGCCCCGCGTCCGGGAGGTTCATGCTATCCTTCACGTAGTCCGCCATGAGCCTGTCGTTCTCCTTGGTCAGCTCCGCGACTGCCAGGTCGTGCATCCCCCCAAAGTCGAACTGCCCGCTCGCGTACGCCCTCCTCACCTCGAGCAGCCTGAGGGCGGTGAGCCGCATGTTGTTGTCGTCGTGATGCATGAGCTGCTCCAGCCATTTGTTGCCGTCGCGCAGGGGGTTCTCGTCGAGGAAGTCCTGCAGACCCTTGTACGTCGGGGTCATGGCGCCCCCCTCGTTATCGTAGCCCATCTCCTGCGCCATCACCACGCGCACCGCCACCATCGTGAAGAGGTTCTTCAGCGCCGACGCCGCCTTGTACTCCGGGCTCATGCCCCCGAACGCATCCGTCGGGACGTGCATGCGCCCGTTGTCCCCCGTGCCTCCACCCACCGGACGCTCCCCCGCCGCGCGGGTCACGAGGCTGACCGATCGCCCTTTTGAAGCTCGGGCGCCCCTGGAGCGGGCGCCGGCGGCCCTCGACCGGGTGACGAGCGAGACGCCGGGAATCGTCGCGAGCATCATGGTCGATCGGCTTGGCGCGAGACGCGAGAACCCCGCGTGTGTGCCACCTTGTGCGCAAGCGAGGTGTCTCGGTTGGATGGGTTGAGGAGCCGGAGCGGCGAGAAAGCTCACTGGATCAGGAAATTGGAGCGGAAAATGGTTTGCAAACCGGGAACCCCAAGAAGCACTGCTCTGACTCTTTCGCAGTCTCGCCGATGTGCTCAAATTTGAAATAGCCGGGTTGCGTATGCGCAACGTTCCAGACGGGAAATGGACGTGGGTTGCCAAAAAAAATCGTCACAAAAAGTTTTTTGTCGTCGGCGGCGGAGTCACTTCGGGAGTCGTCAGCAGGAAGGGACCGGGGCTCGCGCGGCATGTCGGTGTACGAGAAGACCTTCACGCTCAAGGATGAGGACCACACGATGGGCAACGCCGTGCGGTACATGCTGAACAAGAACCCGCAGGTAGCCCTGGCGGGTTACAGCGTGCCGCACCCGATGGAGAAGTCCGTGAATGTGCGCGTGCAGACCACGGGGGAGGTGACCGCGACCGCGGCGATGAGGGACGCGCTGCTGGATATCATGTCCGTGTGCGAGCACGTGAGCGACACCTTCGATACGGCGGTGAAGGACTTCAGGGCGAAGCAACCGGCTCCCATGGACGCGGACAAGAGCTAGCGGTGAAGACCAAAAACAATTAGGGCAAGCGGGCGCGGCCGAAAGACAACTGCTTGATAGTTCTCTGTATTAAAGTTTAGCGATATACATCACCGCCGCGACGCGCCCGTTCGTCCCAAATAATAACACCCGCCCCTCAAATCTGGAACAGGATGAGGGACAGCGCCATGATCGCCATGCCCCCGAACATGCAGTTGGTGACGTAGTGGTCGTGCGGGTCGTACTTGAGCGCCGTCGGCAGCAGCTCCTTCAGGGAGATGTAGACCATCATCCCCCCCACCACCGCGAACAACGCGCCATACGCCCTGTCGCTCATCCCGTTACCGTACAGGATGAGGTACCCGACCAGGCCGCCGATGGGCTCGCTGACCCCGGAGACAAACGACCACATGAAACCCTTAAACTTTGACCCCGTGGCGTAGTACACCGGCATGGCGACGCAGATACCCTCGGGAATGTTGTGCACAGCGATGGCAACCGCCAATGCGACGCCAAGCTTGGCGTCCGCCAGGGCCGCGACGAAGGTGGCCAGCCCCTCCGGGAAGTTGTGCAGGAAAATCGCAGCTCCGGTCATGAGTCCCATCTGCTTGAGGTGTTTTTTCGACGGGGTGTCGATCGCGTCGATCACCGCGTTGGACAGCATGTTTTCGATGTCGCTGTCGCTCCCCTTCCCCTTCTTTGTGTGCCCGATCATGTCCTCGTGCTCCGGCCTGCCGAACGGATTATTCGCATCCCGGCCGCCCTTCGGCGTGGTCACCTTGATCATGCCATCCGGCTCCAGGACGACGTCGTGCGTCGCCGCCGCCGCGTCGGACCACATCGCGCGCTCGCCGGAGAGCATGTCGATGACGTCGCCTGGTTCGGTGTGGCACACGCAAATTTTTTCATCCTCTTCCGCGCCCGTCGACCTCTGCTGCATCTTGCCAATCTGATGCACCAGGAAGTCGAGGCAGAAGGTCAGCAGGATGCCGCAGAAGAAGCACAGCACCGCCATCTTGGAGCCGTGCTTCGGGTCCGCGGCCTCGAACCCCTCGACGGCCTTGATGGCGAAGATCTCCACGAAGGAGACGTAAAGCATCACCCCGGCGCTCATCCCGAGCGCGGCGGCGAGCATCTTGATGTTTGCGTACGACGTGCAGTACACGAAGGCGCTGCCAATCGTCGTGCTCAGGCCCGCGAAGATGACGAGCCCGAAGGCCAGGCCGACGTTGCCCTGGGCTACTCCCTGATGGATGAGACGAAAGGAACGGGACGTCAGAAGATCGGGCTCCGGGCGGTGCGCACACGCGGGGTCGGTCGAAGCGAAGATATCCGAGACCATCGGGTGGTTTCGAGGGCGCGCGCGTGCTCGACGGGGACGGAGGGGGGACAATCGCGCTCGCGCACCATGATATATCCGGTTCAGCCGTACACTTCCCGCACGAAAGACGAGTCTGCCCGCTGGTGATGAACGGGTCCGAGAGGATGCGAAGTTTCGGCGCGTCCTCTCCACTGGATGCGGCCCGCGGACCGGAGCCGTCCCTTTTTATTTCTTCCGGTGGTTTCGTCCAATCACAGATCGCCCGATTGATCTTGATGCAGACCAGTGCAGAACAGTCAGAGGAAAGTGCAAATGTCGTTTTCAGAGCCTGCCGTCTCTCGAGAGTCTCAAAAAATGCCGTACCGCCTGAGCACTTTTACACGGCGCGGTACCATGGAGGAGTTCGCGCGCCGATGCTCGGAGCTGATCCGGCCCTCCATGGGACCGTACATCGAGGTGCCTCACATGGGTCATCCCGAGGATGTACGGCGCGTTGTATCGCAGCTGCGCAGCGGCCTGATCGGCCCCATCGCCGCGGCGTTAAACGCGCTCACCGGGATCTCGGCGGATGCGACCGATCCGGTGTCGACGCAGGACTGGCCGGGGCTCGTCGGGGCGCTCGTTGGGGTGGTGCGAGGTGGCCTGGAATTCGACTCCGGGCGCGGTGGGACCTTGGGGACGGCCACGGCGGGCGCCGGGAGCACCGGGGACCGCGCGGTGGATGACCACGCCCTCTGGGCCGAGGTGGAGGCGCTCGCGGGGACGAACGAGGCTGAGCGCGCGATGGCGGGAGAACTCGCCGCGGCGGCGCTGAACGTCCTCCGGAACCTGTCTCTCACCCCGAGCAACCGCGCGGCGATGGCGACGGACGCGGGCGGGGCCCTGGCGCCCCTCCTGGTCCGATGCATCGCCGCCGCCGTCGCCGGGGGAGGCGTCGGCGCGGGCGATGAACAGTGGGTGAATCCCGGGGCGGCGGCGGACGCGGCGGACGTGCTCGTCAACCTGGCGTGGCTAGACGACGACGCCCCTCTGAACGCCCCGACGCTCCTGACCCCCACCGAGAACCTGGCGGACGCCGCGTGCGCCGCGCTGGAGACCCCGACGCCGTCCCCGGCTGGCCCCGAAATGGACGAAGGGGCGGAATTCGCCGCGGGGTCAGACGCGGCCCTCAGGTGCGCAGCCGCGGGTCTCCTCGGGTTCGCCGCGACGTGTACGATCGACGGGGAGGTCGGAGGGTGGAGGGACGATGCATTCGCGCGTCGCGCGGTGGACGCCCTCGCGTCGAACGTCGTCAAGAGCACGTCGGGGGGCGAGGCGCGGGATGGGGACGTCGGCGGCGCGGCTGCCGCGAGGACGGCTGCGGCGGCGAGGACGGCGGCGGCTTGCGTCCGCGCGCTGCACGCGGTGGCATCCAACGGCGGCGACGGGCTGGGCGCGGGTCCCGCCGCGGTGGCGTCGCACCCGGTGGTGATCCCGCGGCTGGTTAAGCTCGCGTCGAGGCGGGGCGGGGCGTGGAGGGAGTGCCGCGCGGCTTCGATGGACGCGTTGGCCGCCGCCGCCCTCTCGACGGAGGGCCGGCGGAGGCTCTCGGCGCACGAGGAGGACCTGCTGCGACTCGCCGTGGAGGATAGGGGCGTAGCGGAGGGACCCGTCATGTTAACCATGAGTCGCATCGCGGAGGGTAGCAAGGTTTAATAGCTGAACAGCGTAGACAACGACAAGTGAGAGGAGCTAGCTAGGTCACGAAGTCGAAGTCGTCACGAGACTGGCACGTCGGGGAGGGGCACGTCCAGTTTCTCGCTCTGCAGGTGAAGCAGGCGAGCCTCGATGGACGCGAGCAGCGGGTGGTACGCGCGTCCCAGGTCGCTCTCCTGCAGAATATCCGCCGCGAGCTTGGCGGACGCGGCGGACACCCTCGTCTGCGCTGGCGAGGCTGGGACGGTTCTCGCCCCCGCGCCGTCGTCTCCGTCCTTCCCCTCGCCCCCCTTGGCGGGCGTGACCGGAGCCGATGCGGACGCTCCCTCGCCCGTGCCCCTTTGCCGCGCCACCGCCGATGCGACCTCGGCGGCCTCCCTCTCCCACGTCTCCTGCTCCGTCAACATCTCCATGAGCCGGTCGGACTTCATCGACGCCGACGCCACCGAATCGAGCGCCTCCCTCTCCCTCTCCTCCGCGGCTGCCGCGCGTTCCTCCGCCGCGTCCAGCTCCGCGTCCAGCCGCTCCAACTCACCCGTCGCGGCGTCAATCTCGGCCAACAGCCGGTCCTGAGCGGCGTCCATGGTCCGAATCTTGGACCGGAGCCGCTCCTCGACGCCGTCGCGGGCGGCCCGTTCGCTCTCGAGCGCCGCCGCCGCCGTCGCCGCGGCTTCCTCCGCGGCGGCGATCTTCGCGTCGGCGGTGCGACGCACGGCGGCGACCGCCTCGTGGACCGCGCCCCCCGCACCTGGAAGCCCCGCGTCGAACGTACCCGAGCCCCCCGGTGTGGTCGGCGGCGCGTCAGGGACGGCGGCGGCGGCGGCGAGGGCATCCGCCAGTTCCCGCTCGGCGTTTTCCGCTCGAGACTCCGCGGCGGCGAGCCTCTCGGCCGCGTCACCCGCGTCCACCGACGATGCGCGCACCGTCTCTCGCATCGCGTCGAGCTCCGATGTGAGTCCCTCGATCGTCACCACGGCGCGGTCCCTCTCCCGCTCGGCGTCCGCGGCCCTCGCCTCGGCGGCGTCCGCGGCGGCCCCGATCCGGTCAGCCTCCGCCCTGGCCTCCTCGAGCTTCCGGGACTTGGCCTGCAGCTCGGCGACGAGCTGGTACCTCTCGGTCTCCATCGAGGCGGCCTCTTCGGCGGAGATACCGCCTGTGACGTCCGCGCCGTACCCGCCCATCGCGTCCGGTCCGGGACCCGGCCCCGCGGCTGACCCGGCACGAACCTCGGCGAGCTCGGCCCGAACGTTCTCCAGCTCAGCCCTGAGCTCGGCAGCCTCCGTCTCGGCCCTGATCTGCTCGTCCAGCGCGTCCTGCATCTTACGCTCCGCGAGCCTCGCGCGGGTGGTGACGTCGTCCTTGGCCCTGACGGCCTCGTCGCGCTCGACGGCTGCTCGCGCGGTTGTCGTAGCGGTTGTCGTCGCGGCGGTTTCCGCGTTCACCCTCGCCGCGCGTTCCCGTTCCGCAGCCTCCTCCGCGAGCACCCGCGCCGCGCTCTGTTCCCGCGCGGTCGTCGTCGCGACGTCAAGCTCCGAACGCATCGCGTCCATCGCCGCGGTCGCCTCCATGGCCGCGGCTGTCGCCGCCTTCGCCTTCGCGACGGCGTCGGCGGCGACGGATTCCGCCCTACTCGCCCTCGCCACTCCCTCGTCCCGCTCAGCCTCCGCGCGTTCCCTCGCAGCCTTGGCCTCGGCGGCGGTCCGACGAGCCGCGTACAGCTCACCGCGCGCGGTCTCCACCTCCGTTCGGGTCTCCGCCAGGAGCTCCAGCGTCGCGGCGTCCGACTCGGCATCACGGAAAGTTTCACCGGCGACGGCGCCCATCGCCGCGGGGGGCGCCGGGGCGGCGTGTGTATGGTGTTTCACGGGCGGTGGAGGCGGAGACATCGTCACCGGGGATGGTATGGGCGGCGGTGGGGGCGGTGGGGCCCGCGGTGGAATGGCCCGGGGCGGCTCCGCGGTCGGCGACTCCGGCAACGGCTGGAACACCGTCTCCCGCGACACAGCCTTCGCGGCGAGTGCGAGTGGGGGAGCCGCGTGGGTCACCGGCGGGGGCATCGAAGGAGCCGGCGGTGGAGGAGCCGAAGGCGGTGGCTTCACAGCCGCCGGGGGCGGTGGCATCGTCGCGGGTGGAGCCGCCTGGGGCGTCGGCATCGGGGGAGGTGGCATCATCGGGGGAGCCGAAGAATCCTCGGCTGCCGCGGCCCTTCCTCCAACGCTCGATGCCGTCGTCCCTGCCGAAGCGGGCTCGGGCTCGGGCCCCGGGGGAGATGGCGCCAGGGTCGGCGCACTCACTGGTTGCTCGGGCTCGGGCTCAGCCTGAGCATCGGGCATCACCGTCGACGCATCTGTCCCCGCGGACTCCCCGCCTTCCCGCTCCCCGCGCGATTTGCCGGATCTCGAGGCTGCCGCCGCTGCCTTCTTCTGCCTGAACGCCTCCAGCTTTTGCCGCCCGGCAGCCCTCAGGTCGTCTTTCTTCGGCGGCATGACGGCCTGCGCCGGGCCTCTTCCCCAGCCCTGACCTGCTAAGGCGGCGCCTCGTTCTGGCACGGGCAGCTCGACGAAGTATTCTTTTCTCGATAATTTGCAGAATTGACGAGCATACCGAGTGGCGCTCAAGAAGTGCCAGCGGCGGTCGAGATGTCAGAGGTGATGATATCTCAGGTGAGACACGATATACGCATATACCGGGCGCGTCTGCTCGAGTACCGCCGGTTCCCTGAGCGCGCCGTTCCGCCGTCCGACGGACCGGCACCCCCCAACACCCCCAATCAACGATGCGATGCTGACGCACCGCTCCGTTTCTCCGCAGGTGAGCGCCGGGACGGTGGTCCGAGGCACCGTCCTCGTCGCCTTCGTCACCCTGGCTACCACGTACACCATCGCCGTCCTCCATCACGACGCGCCCATGGTTCCCATGATCAGCGATACCTTCGTGTACG